>Ga0308162_1000161_pt1 | contig 85655 bp, 74 predicted proteins | sample PhySR2_FD_201370 | JGI IMG/M metagenome (GOLD analysis project Ga0308162, IMG submission 201370) | Phyllosphere microbial communities from UC Gill Tract Community Farm, Albany, California, United States - DLSLS.R2 | ecosystem: Host-associated > Plants > Phyllosphere > Unclassified | place: USA... | reverse complement strand
TTACAAGTCAGTTGCTCTACCTACTGAGCTAAGTCGGCATCAAGTAGCGCGCATTCTATGGAGACCTGCGCAGTCATGCAACTAAAAAATTGCATAAAACGTTCTTTCGCTCACATTTTATTCGAAAGTAGCGTCGAGTGCTGTAAAATCATTCACTCGCGAACAAAAAATCAGCGGAAACCCCCGTTTTACCCTGCGTTACTCTGGCGTGACGACTCCCGCGTAACGCACCGCTTTCCCATATTTTTTCTTATTATTCCTGTCATCTGGTGTTAACCTCCTGCCCATTGTCCAAAATTAACTATGTGATGAGCCGTTACGCGCCGGTCTGTGGCGGTTCACAGAAGCATGCTTATGAGCAAAAAAGAGCAAACGTTAATGACGCCTTATCTTCAGTTTAACCGCAGCCAGTGGGCTGCCCTGCGTGACTCCGTCCCCATGACGCTGACGGAAGGCGAAATCGCACGGTTAAAAGGGATAAACGAAGATCTCTCCCTGGAAGAGGTGGCAGAGATCTATCTTCCCCTCTCTCGCTTGCTTAACTTCTATATAAGCTCCAACCTGCGCCGTCAGGCGGTGCTGGAGCAGTTCCTTGGAACCAACGGCCAACGCATTCCTTATATCATCAGCATTGCGGGCAGCGTGGCGGTGGGTAAAAGCACCACAGCGCGCGTATTGCAGGCGCTGCTGAGCCGCTGGCCGGAACACCGCAGCGTGGAGCTGATCACCACCGACGGCTTCCTGCACCCGAATGAGGTGTTAAAAGAGCGCGGTCTGATGAAGAAGAAAGGCTTCCCGCTCTCCTATGATATGCACCGGCTGGTGAAATTCGTCTCTGATCTGAAATCGGGCGCGCCAAACGTGACCGCGCCGGTCTATTCGCATTTAATCTACGACCGCATCCCGGACGGCGACAAAACGGTGGTGCAGCCGGATATCCTGATCCTCGAAGGGTTAAACGTGCTGCAAAGCGGAATGGATTATCCTCACGACCCGCATCACGTATTCGTTTCCGACTTCGTGGATTTCTCTATCTATGTCGATGCGCCGGAAGATTTGCTGCAAAGCTGGTATATCAACCGCTTCCTGAAGTTCCGTGAGGGGGCGTTCACCGATCCTGATTCTTACTTCCATAACTACGCGCAGCTCTCCAAAGAAGAGGCTATTAAGGTCGCGACGGGGCTGTGGAATGAGATCAACTACGTGAACCTCAAAGAGAACATCCTGCCAACGCGCGAGCGCGCCAGCCTGATCCTCACCAAGAGTGAGAAACACGCTGTCGACCAGATCCGGTTGCGGAAGTAATCTTTCAGGCATAAAAAAACCGGCTCAGTGCCGGTTTTTTTGTTTACGCCTGCGGCTTCTCGCCGTTTTCATCCTGATCGACCGCGAAGCAGGCCACCAGTTGTCCACCGTAATCCTTCAGCTGCGGCTGCAACTGTGTGCAGGGACCAAAGCGGCGACGGCAGCGGGCGTTGAACGCACACCCCGGCGGCGGATTCAGCGGGCTTGGCAGTTCGCCGGTGAGCTTGATGCGCTCGCGACGGTCATCCGGGTTCAGACGCGGCGTAGCCGATAGCAGCGCCTGGGTGTACGGGTGACGAGGATTCGTAAAGATCTGGTCTTTGGTCCCCTTCTCCACGCAGCGCCCGAGATACATCACCATCACTTCGTCAGCAATGTGCTCCACCACGGAGAGATCGTGCGAGATAAATACGTACGACAGCCCCAGCTCCTGCTGCAGATCCATCATCAGGTTCAGCACCTGCGCGCGCACGGAAACGTCGAGCGCTGAAACCGGTTCGTCGGCAATCACCACGTCCGGGTCAAGCATCAGACCACGGGCAATGGCGATACGTTGACGCTGGCCGCCGGAGAACATGTGCGGGTAACGATCGTAATGTTCGGTTTTGAGACCCACCTTCGCCATCATCGCCAGCGCTTTTTCACGACGCTGCTCTTTGCTCAGATTAGCGTTGATCTGCAGCGGCTCTTCCAGAATCTGCCCCACTTTTTTCCGCGGGTTCAGAGAACCGTACGGGTTCTGGAAGACGATCTGGATTTTCTGGCGACGCAGTTTCTGCGCCTGCGGATCGTGCTTGAGCAGATCCTGACCCTGATAATAAAGCTCACCGCCGGTCGGCGTTTCGATCATCGTCAGCAGACGGCCCAAGGTAGACTTACCGCAGCCCGACTCCCCCACCACCGCCAGCGTTTTACCGCGCTCGAGGGTAAAGGATACGCCATCCAGCGCTTTCACCAGACGCTCAGGGGCAAACATCCCCTTTTTGACCGGGTAATGTTTTTTCAGGTCGATGGCCTGCAACAGCATGTGTTGCGTGGCGGCCTGTTGCGTACTCATAGTGTTGGCCTCCCGGCATCATCGAGTGGGTAGTGACATTTCGACTGGCGGCCGTCAGCCAGCGTATTCAGCTCTGGCTCATCGACACGGCATTTGTCCGTCGCATACGGGCAGCGCGGGTTAAGCAGGCAGCCCTGCGGACGGTCATATTTGCCCGGCACCACGCCCGGCAGCGAGGCCAGACGAGCTTTATCCTGAGCAAACTCCGGCAGCGCGCGCAACAGCGCCTGGGTATACGGGTGACGCGGCGCGCGGAAGATATCGTGCGAGTTGCCGGTTTCCACAACCTGCCCTGCGTACATCACGATAATTTTATGTGCTGCTTCAGCCACCAGCGCCAGGTCGTGCGTAATCAGCACCAGCGCCATGTTCTCTTTCTGCTGTAGCTCCAGCAGAAGTTCGATGATTTGCGCCTGAATCGTTACGTCCAGCGCGGTGGTCGGTTCATCGGCAATCAGCAGCTTTGGCCGACAGGCAATCGCCATGGCGATCATCACGCGCTGGCTCATCCCGCCGGAGAGCTGGTGCGGATAAACGTCCAGACGCGATGCCGGGTCAGGTATTCCCACCTGCGTCAGCAGGTCGATAGCCCGCTGACGACGCGTTTTCTTATTGCCGCCCTGGTGCACCTTAATGGCTTCCATAATCTGGTAGCCAACGGTGTAGCAAGGGTTGAGACTGGTCATCGGGTCCTGGAAGATCATCGCCACTTCAGCGCCCACCAGCTGGCGACGCTCTTTTTCGGAGATGCGCTTCAGATCCTGGCCGTTAAAGGTCAGGCTTTCTGCCATCACGCGACCGGGATAGTCAATCAACCCCATGATCGCCAGTGAACTCACCGATTTACCGGAACCAGATTCCCCAACAATGCCGACCACTTCGCCCTGATTTACGCTGTAGCTGATGCGGTCCACGGCGCGAAACGGTGTGCCTTCGTCTCCGAAGTGCACCGATAATTTATCTATAGTTAATAACGCCATCTCGTGCCTCTTACTGCTTCAGTTTGGGATCAAGTGCATCACGCAGACCATCACCCATCAGGTTAAATGCCAGCACCGTCAGCAGAATCGCCAGACCTGGGAAGGTGACGACCCACCAGGCGCTTTGTGCGAACTGCAACACGTCGGAGAGCATGGTGCCCCACTCCGGTGTTGGCGGCTGCGCACCCATGCCAAGGAAGCCAAGAGCGGCCATATCAAGAATGGCGTTAGAGAAACCAAGCGACGCCTGAACAATCAGCGGTGCAAGGCAGTTAGGAAGAATGTTGACGAACATCTGGCGCATGGCGCCTGCTCCCGCCACGCGAGAAGCGGTCACATAGTCGCGGTTCACTTCAACCAGAACGGCCGCGCGGGTTAATCGAACATAGTGCGGAAGGGCCACGAAGGTCAGCGCCAGGGCGGCGTTACCTATCGACGGCCCAAAGACCGCCACCAGCACCAGAGCCAGCAGCAGGCTTGGCAGCGCCAGCATGATATCGACGATGCGCATGATGATGTTATCTACGATACCGCCGAAGTAGCCGGCAATCAGACCGAGAACCACGCCCATGATCAGCGACAGCACTACCACCAGACAGCCGACCAGCAGCGACAGGCGCGCGCCGTACATCAGGCGCGACAGCACGTCGCGGCCCACGTCATCGGTCCCCAGCAGGTGCGTCAGGCTGCCGCCGTCCTGCCAGGCAGGTGGCGCGAGCAGCGCATCGCGGAACTGATCCGCCGGGTTATACGGTGAAAGCACGTTCGCAAACACCGCAATCAGGATCATGATGGTGACATAGACCAGCCCGATAACCGCGCCTTTGTTGCGCTTGAAATAGTGCCAGAACTCCTGCAGCGGGGTCATAGGAACCGGCGCCGCGACCACTTTATTTTGAGTTACTTGTGACATGATGGCCCCTTACTTCTTATGTCGAATACGCGGGTTCACCACGCCGTACAGCAGATCGACCAGCAGGTTGACGAGAATAATCATCGTCGCAACCAGCAGCACACCGCCCTGCACCACCGGATAGTCACGGCGTTGCAATGCATCAATCAGCCAGCGTCCCAGCCCCGGCCAGGAGAAGATGGTTTCCGTCAGGATCGCCCCTGCCAGCAGCGTTCCCACCTGCAGGCCGATAACGGTAACCACCGGCAGCATCGCGTTACGCAAGGCGTGAACGATGATCACGCGCATACGGGTCAGCCCTTTAGCACGCGCGGTACGGATGTAGTCTTCGCCCAGCACTTCCAGCATCGAGGAACGGGTCATACGCACGATGACCGCCAGAGGAATGGTGCCCAGCACCATTGCAGGCAGGATCATGTGCGCCACGGCATCAATGAAGTTGCCCTCCTCGCCCCAGATAGCCGTATCGATCAGCATGAAGCCGGTCAACGGGTTGGTATCGTCAAGGAAGACCATATCGCTGACGCGCCCGGACACCGGCGTCAGGTTCCACTGCACCGACACCAGCATAATCAGCATCATGCCCCACCAGAAGATAGGCATGGAGTAGCCGGTCAGCGCGAGGCCAACGGCCGTATGATCGAAAATTGAACCGCGCTTAACGGCAGCCAGTACGCCAACGGGGATACCCACCGCGGTTGCAAAAATCATGGCGCAGATACCCAGTTCCAGCGTCGCTTTAAACCGCGGCACGAACTCGTCCCACACCGGGAGACGGCTTTTCAGTGAAATCCCTAAATCGCCGTGCAGAACGCCCCAGATGTAATGGAGGTACTGCTGCCACATCGGCTTATCAAGGCCGAGTTCCGCCAGCAGTTGGGCATGACGTTCAGGGGAAATACCACGCTCGCCCGCCATAATCATCACCGGGTCGCCGGGGATCATATGGACGAAGGCAAAAGTGAGAAGGGTGATACCGATAAACGTGGGGATGACAAGTCCCAGACGTCGGAGGATGAACTGCAACATAACCCGGATTCTCTCTGATGACGCACGCCCAACGGCGCGACGTCTGTATTGCTCACAAATCTTATTCCCTCCCCTTCCAGAGAGGAAATAAAGCACTACTGCCGGGTGGCGCTACGCTTACCCGGCCTACATTCGTAGGCCCGTGCAAGCGCAGCACCGCCGGGCATGGGGTGCTACTGCACCCCTTACGCTTTTAGTTATTCAACAGACACGTTTTCGAAGTGGTGTTTGCCCAGTGGATCAACCACGTAGCCCTTCACTTCTTTACGCACTGGCTCGTACACGGTGGAGTGAGCAACAATCAGCGCCGGAGCCTGATCGTGCATAACAACCTGCGCTTGTTTGTACAGTTCAATACGTTTGTTGTGATCGTCGGTCGCGCGGGCTGGCTGGATCAGGTCTTCAAACGGCTTGTAGCACCAGCGAGAGTAGTTGGAACCGTCTTTCGCTGCCGCACAGCTGAACAGCGTCGCGAAGAAGTTATCCGGATCCCCATTGTCGCCGGTCCAGCCCATCATCACCGCCTGGTGCTCGCCCGCTTTGGCACGCTTGAGGTATTCGCCCCACTCGTAGGTCACGATCTTGGCCTGAACGCCGATCTTCGCCCAGTCAGCCTGAACCATTTCCGCCATGCGGCGCGCGTTCGGGTTGTATGGACGCTGAACAGGCATTGCCCACAGCTCAACGGTAAAGCCTTTATCCTGGCCCGCTTCTTTCAGCAGCGCTTTCGCTTTCTCAGGATCGTAGGTGTAGTCCTTGATGTCGTCGTTATAGCCCCACATGGTTGGTGGGATCAGGTTCTTCGCGGCAACGCCAGCGCCCTGATAAACGGCTTTGATGATCGCTTCTTTGTTTACCGCGTAGGTCAGCGCCTGACGGACTTTCACGTCATCAAACGGTTTCTTCTCGGTATTAAAGGAGAGGTAACCCACGTTCAGGCCCGCCTGCTCCAGCAGGTTGATGTTTTTGTCCTGCTTCATGCGCGCAATGTCAGCCGGGTTCGGGTACGGCATAACCTGACATTCGTTTTTCTGCAGTTTTGCGTAGCGCACAGAAGCATCAGGCGTGATGGAGAAGACCAGACGGTCAATCTGCGGCTTGGTGCCCCAGTAGCCCGGGAAGGCTTTGTACAGAATACGGGAGTCTTTCTGGTACTGCAGCAGCTGGAACGGACCGGTCCCGATAGGATTCAGATCCACTTTCTCAGGCGTACCGGCCTTCAGCATGTTGTCCGCATACTCTTTAGAGAGAATAGAGGCGAAGTCCATTGCCAGGTCGGCCAGGAATGGTGCTTCCGGACGCGTCAGCACGAACTGAACGGTTTTGTCGTCCACTTTTTTCACTTCAGCAATCAGGTCAGGCAGACCCATGCCTTCGAAGTATTCATAGCTGCCGCCGGACACTTTGTGGTACGGGTTCTGGGCATTTTTCTGACGGTCGAAGGAGAACACCACGTCGTCGGCGTTGAAATCGCGCGTAGGTTTGAACTCTTTGCTGTCCTGCCACTTCACGCCCTGACGCAGGTGGAAGGTATAGGTCTTACCGTCTTCGCTGACGTCCCACTTCTCAGCCAGACCCGGAATCACTTCCGTAGTACCGGTTTTGAATTCAACCAGACGGTTATAGATAGGTACAGAGCTAGCGTCGTACGTTGTACCAGAGGTAAAGAGCTGTGGGTTAAAGCCTTCCGGCGAGCCTTCAGAACAGTAAACCAGGGTTTTTGCCTGAACACTTGCTGCAACGGTCATAGCCACCAGGCTCAGACCAAGCTTCAGCATCCCTGACTTCTTCAAGGAAATACTCATTATTCTGCTCCAATGTGATGTTTTGCTTTGTTGTGTTACGCCGCCTGACCTTTATTTATTTTTTACCCGGTCTGGTCGGTGGTGCCCGTAGGCGTTAAAGGGATGGAGAATCCTTTCAGAAGAGCGTTTGAGTTGCAGCGCAGATCCTCCCTGAAATGCCCCTCATGCCCTACAATCTGTCAACAGAATGTGAAAACGTCAATACAGGTGGCGGGGATTTACGCGGAGTGTGAGAAACCGCAAACAAAGATTAAAAAAACCTTCGAGGCTCGTTTTCAGCAGGGAAATTTATGCTACTCGCCATGTTGCAGCACAAATATCTTCATATTCTGCAACATCCAGTGATTAACTTTTATTCAGATCGGGTAAATTTTCTTGCGGAATGGTGAATATCTGAGCACTAAATTCCGCGAACGTTAAAACGCACAGCGAAAAATGCTGAGGTTATCCATAAGCAACGCAAAAAAAGATCAATCCATATATAAAAAAATACAATGGATTATGTCACAAAATAGTTATCAGGCAGGAAGATGCAGGGCTACCGGGGATTTTGGCCAATCGAGCGTGTTAAATCTCTAATGCAAAAAGGGCTAACCTTGCGGTTAGCCCTTTTTTAAATGTGGTCGGCGAGAGAGGATGACTCGCCACTGCGTGGCTCGCCCTTCGGGCCGTTGCTAAAGCAACGTTCCCTCGCTTCGCTCGGGTCGAACCTCCTTCCCCGGAGATTCTCATCCTCTTAACTTCAGAGGCAAAAAACCCTGCTCAAAAGAGCAGGGTTTCGAATGTGGTCGGCGAGAGAGGATTCGAACCTCCGACCCACTGGTCCCAAACCAGTTGCGCTACCAAGCTGCGCTACTCGCCGAATGCGGAGCGCATCTTACTGCTGAGGTGCGCCCCCGTCAATCCCTTAATTTAAAAAAGCCATTCAACTGGCGATAATCTCGCCAGCCCCGCTACTGCGCGGCTTTTGCAGCGTTATCGGGAACTTTACACCAGTTGTTATTTTCGTTAATCCCACCGTTCGGTGAGGTATACCCCAGGCAGCCCATAATGGTGTCGTACAGCTCAACGTGTCGGCGTGGGACTTTCATCTCTGCCTCTTTCTTGAGGTGCGCAAACATCTTCGCCTTCTCCGGGTTTTCCAGATACTTATCGGACATCCACATAATCATCGGCACGCGGAACTGCTCAGGCGGTGCCAGCTTGCGTGGCGTACCGTGCAAGTGCTCTTTTTCATTGATAGACTCGCCGTGATCGGCGGCGTAAATAACAATCGCTTTCTTATCGCGCAGCTCGTCAATCACCCGGCTCAGGAAAGTATCGACATACAGCACCGAGTTATCATAGGCGTTAATCAGTTCCTGCTTGCTGCAGTCTTTATTAATGCCCACGCACTCAGGCTGCCATTTGGCAAAATCGCGCGTGTAACGCTGGTAATAACTGTAATGCGACCCTTTGGTATGCAGAATAACCAGGTGCTTACCTTGCGGATGGTTCTTCAGAGACTGTGACATCTCTGCAAGCAACAGCATGTCATCCACATTTTTGCCACGGTTACGCGGCTCGGCACCAATCTGCTCGCGGTAGGCGATATTATCCGCCATGGTATTCGAGTAGAACCACATCTCACTTTGCATGGCGAACAGGTCTGAACTGAACCCAAGCTGCTTGAGCACAGCAAACACGTTCTGCTCTTTCAGGGTGCGCTGCGGGTTATCACTGGCTCCGCCTTCGCGAACAAACATACAGCGCAGTGAGAGTTTGGTCGCGGTATCACAGGAATAACCCCGGTAAGCCACCAGGTTCTTCTCCTGCGCCAGTTTTGGCGTGGTATCACGATCGTAACCAAGAATACCCATATGATCCCAGCGCGTCGTTTCGCCGATGACAAAGACGACGTAGGTATCATCAAGCCCGTCAGCCGGTGCCTGATAGGTGAATTTTTTCGTTGGGTTAATCAGCGATTTCACATCGCTGGATTCATCCGCCTGTGCCCAGGCATACAGGCCCAAAGCCGACAGCCAGTTTGATGGCAAATAGGAGTTGGCCACCACGCCGCCGTAGCTTGGCATATCCACGCCCGTCGCTTTTTCGATCCTCTTTTGCTGTTTTTCCATCAGGCGAATAGGCGCCCACACCAGCAGGCCGGCCAGCAACACGACGACGACATTACGGACCCGCTGCCCACGCGTGCGCAGCTGACGTAACAGCGTATAACGACAGGTGTTACTCCAGATAAAGAAGAGCGGGACCAGGCAGGTTAAAATCGTCCAGACGATAAAGCCTTTTCCGACCACCTCTTTCGAGAGATCGATATCGGTGGTCATTACCGACGCCACAATGCCGTAACCAATGACCACATTCATAAAGGTCATGTAATAACTGGCGGCGGCAGAAATGATCACCACCAACGAGGCCAGAATTTGCCAGGTGCGTCGGCCAAAAAGAGAGAGCAGGCGTAACAGGAAGAATGTGGCGAGGATAGAGCCGAACACTTCAATAGCAGCAAAAATTCCATTTCTTACGGTGAGGTGTTCGAAATAACCTTCCACTCGTCTGAACAGTACCGCGCCATTCAGAAATAATCCGATATAGACAGCCAGCATCAGACATAATCTTTGCTGGGTAAGAGACCTAATGTATTTCATGCAAACAACCCTGGGGGAAGGGGTATAAAGACCCGCTGAATCTCATGGAGAAAGCAGACAGAGTAAGTATGTGCGTAGGAAAGCGTTATCAGAAACGTCTACAAGCGCGGTAAGTAGACCACAGCGGAAGAGAAAAGTGGCAGCAGAGAATGTGATTCGTGTAAATTTTTACAAAAAAACAAGTCTGGAAGCGCATTCTGCCGCGCAAAAAAAGAGGCCGTGACGGCCTCTTTTTGCTGCATCAGGCATGTGCTTCGTTATACACCTCACGCTGCGGCTGGCGGATTGTAGTCGACAGTGCCAGGGAAATAATCAGCAACGCGAATATGACGCAGAAGGTCACGTAGAAACCGCCAAACAGAGAGGCAATCAGCGACCCGCAAATACTGCCGATACCGAAGCCCAGGTAAATCACACCGTAGTTCTTCGCCAGGTTGTTCAGACCAAAGAATTCGCTCACCAGTGACGGGAACACGGTAATAGTGCCGCCAAAGTTAAAGGCCACGCAGGCAATCGCCGCAAAGAAGGTCACTTCATTCAGCGGAGCAAACAGCAGCGCCGCCATGCCCACCAGCGACACCACCTGCCCCAGCGTGATGACGCGGATACGGGCGATTTTGTCCGACAGAATACCCAGCACCAGACGGCCAGAGAGGTTAGCGATGGAAATCACGGTCACCGCGTTAGCTGCCGTCGCCACGTCCAGTTTGACCATGCCCTGCGCGATATCTTTCGCCACGCCAATCACATACAGGCCGCTCATGCAGGCGGTCAGGAACATGACGGCCAGCATCCAGTACTGCGGTTTACGCATGGACTGCGCCAGCGTGAAGTCATTCTCCACCACGCCGTTAACGCTTTTGACCTCCTGCTGAGGAGCATCTTTCATCAGCGTTGCGCCGAACAGGATCATCACCAGGACGATAGCGCCCCAAATCATGAAGGTTTTTTCGAGGCCCACAGAGGCCAGAAGATGGGCGTCGATAAATTTAAAACCGAGGCTGCCCAGGCCATAAGAGCCGATGGCAAAGGCGGAGATAAGGCCTTTACGCTCCGGGAACCATTTAACGCAGTTCGACAGGGTAAGCAGATAGCCCGCACCGTCCGCCAGCCCGACCAGCACGCCGGCGCTCAGCCAGAGCATCATCAGGTTATTGGAATGTGCCGTCAGGAAAAAGCCCAGGCCCAGCAGAATACCGGACGCCATGGTCACGCGCTTCACGCCAAAGCGCTCCTGAAGCTTACCGGCAACCGAGGAGGAGATCGCCAGCCCGAGGCTCAACAAGCCGAAGGAGAACGCCACCTGGCTTACCGATGCGCCAAGCTTATCGGAGAGTGCGCTGTTAAACAGGCTCCAGGTGTAGACCGATCCCAGCGCAAACTGGGTAACGATAGTGCCAAATAGCGTTAACCAACGGGTGCGGTTATATGTCGATGTGTTCATGGCAGTTGTCCTGCAAGAGAAAGTAAGGGAATTCGCTATGGACAACGATAAACAAAACCGTGATTTACCTGGGGGAAAACGGCATGAAATGCAGGAAGACGGGAATGAAATGCCATTAATCGGGAATGAACGGCCTTGCCAGCGAACGAAGCGTAATAATGTTAGTGTCTACTATCGCTGAAAACCGCGTGAATATTATGTTTGCAATGTAAAGCCAACGTTAAAAAAAAACGCATTGTTAAAATTTAGCGCTCACGCCGAGCGTATAGAGCGTCTCCTCACCCGCGATGTTCCCCTCGCCCTGGGCTAAAGACGCATAGGCTGCCATATGGGTATTGAATGGGATATCCGTTCCGACGGTCACATCCATCCAGCTGCCGCTCTGCGCAGGTGCGGGGGTCTGGGGCATCCCATACTGCGATTTCCACTGGTTTTCTCCGAACTGCTGGTTGTAGCTGATTTGCGCCCAGGGGCGAAGATCGCCCACCTTTGTGTTCAGACGCCAGCCAAGCGAACTGATGCTGGCATGCCATAGCGGGTCGGTCAGCGACTGGGTTGTTAGCGTATCGCCAAACTCATTCGCCATCGAAGGTGCCGAGCCATCGTAGCGCCATTCCGCAACCGGCCCTGTCGTCATCTGCCCCTGCAGGGGGAAATTCCACCCGATGCTCACCCCTTCCGGCGCTTCGGAGGGTAAGCCAGAGGCGGTATTCAGGGTAAAGCCCGCCGAATTCTGCGACGTATTAATGCGTTCTGCGAGAATATCTTCATAACGCGGTTGGTGATCGGCGTCCCATGTATAACGTTCTGCCGTATTATTGTGTGCGTCTGAAACGATATATTCCTGTTGCCAGGCAAACGCGCTATGCGAATAAAGCACGCACGCTGAGATACCCACCAGGCCAAAAACAGCATGGCGACCACTGATCGTATTTATCATCATCAAAGCGACTCCAGAGAGAGCCGAATTCGGCGATATTTGTCATTATTTGGGAAGAGTTTGCAGGCAGATAGCCTTGTATTAACTATTGTCTTTTTAGCAGACACGTCAAGCCTGACAGATTGAAAATTTTGCACTTTCTGAAGCTATAAGGGAGATAACCTATGCAACGTTGCGGCTGGGTAAGCCAGGATCAGCTTTATATCGACTATCACGACAAGGAATGGGGCGTACCGGAAACCGATGGCAAAAAACTCTTTGAGATGATCTGTCTGGAGGGGCAACAGGCGGGCCTGTCGTGGATCACCGTGCTGAAAAAAAGGGAAAACTACCGCAATGCCTTCCATCAGTTTGACCCTGTCGCCGTCGCCGCCATGACCGACGAGGATGTCGAACGGCTGCTGCAGGATGCCGGCATTATCCGCCATCGCGGGAAGATTCAGGCCATTATTGGTAACGCCCGTGCCTGGCTTGCCATGGAGCAAAACGGCGAACCGTTCTCGGCGTTTGTCTGGTCGTTTGTGAATAACACCCCCATCGTGACCCGGGCCGCAACGCTTGCGGAGATCCCAACCTCTACGCCCGCCTCGGACGCCCTCTCAAAGGCGCTGAAAAAACGCGGCTTCAAATTCACCGGCACCACCATCTGCTACTCCTTTATGCAGGCCTGCGGGCTGGTGAACGACCATATTACGGAATGCTTCTGCCATCCGGGGGGCCATGATGATCCGCCAATGGCAAAGTGAAAATACCGCTCCGCTCCTGAGTCTGTGGCTTAAAAGCACCACCGTCGCGCATCCCTTTATCGACGCAGAGTACTGGAAAGAGAACGAAGCGATGGTGCGGGACGTCTATCTCCCGGCAGCGCAAACGTGGGTATGGGAAGATGAGGGGCAACTCTGCGGGTTTATCAGCGTGATGCACTCGCAGTTTGTCGGCGCGCTGTTTGTCGCGCCAGCCTTTATTGGCAAAGGGATTGGGCGCGCGCTGCTGAACCATGTACAGCAGCGCTACCCCTATTTAAGCCTGGAGGTGTATCAGAAGAACGAGCGGGCGGTGAATTTCTATCACGCACAGGGCTTTCGTATTGAAGACAGCGCCTGGCAGGATGATACCCACCACCCGACGTGGATCATGTGCTGGCAGGCGGATCAAACGCCGTTAACGTAAGCGCCGGCCCCTGATACTTTTCAACCCAGGCCAGCGCCGTGTTTCCCGCACAGCCGTTCCCCAGCTTCGAGCTGGGGAGATCTTTGGTTAAGACGTTAACGGCACCGTTTTTACAGATCCCGCCTTCGCTCGGCTCCAGGTCAGGCCATGCTCCCTGATGAATACAGATAACGCCAGGGCGGATGCCCTCGCTCACCACTGCGCCTGCCAGCACCTGCCCGCGTGCGTTCCAGACGCGTACCACGTCGCCGTCGGCTATTCCCCGCGCTTTTGCATCAGCATTATTCAGCGTGACGGGTTCTCGCCCGGCAACCGCATACTGTTCGCGCAGTGAGCTGTAGTTCAGCTGGCTGTGCAGACGGTGCGCCGGATGGGCAGAAAGCACCTGCAACTGTTCTGGCTGCGCGTTGCCGTGCCACTCGTCCGGCTCCAGCCACATCGGATGCGGCGGGCAATCGGCATACCCAAAGCTGGCAATGCGCTGGCTGTGAATAACAATTTTCCCGCTCTCGGTTTTCAGAGGGTACCGTTCCGGATCCCGGCGAAACTCCGCGAAGCGGATAAACCGGGCGTTCTGTTCGCTCTCCGGCATCTCAAAAATTTCATTCGCTTCCCAGAAGGTGGCAAAAGGCGGCAGCGTCACGCCCTGGGCTGCGCCGCGCTCTCCGGCGATCTGGTAGAAGGTTTCCAGCCACTCAAGGTCCGTTTTACCTTCGGTGAAGCGCTCGCGGCCACCCGCTTCCCAACGCTCGCTCAGCGCCGCAAACACCTCAAAATCGTCACGCGCTTCATCACGCGGGGGGACGACGCGCTTCATCGGCACCATATGCTGGTTGCTGTAATCCCCGGTCATGGTGAGATCGTTACGCTCAAACGAGGTGGTCGCAGGCAGAACGATGTCGGCGTGTTTAGCTGCCGCGGTCCAGAAGCACTCGGAGATCACCACCAGCTCCGGCTTTTGCCAGGCGCGGATCAGGCGGTTGGTGTCCTGATGGTGGGTAAAGTTTGCCCCGCCCGCCCACCAGACAAACTTAATATCCGGGAAGTGGCGATCCATACCGTTGTGCTGATAGAAACCTCCTGGGTTTTCCAGCGCTTCAACGATGCGCGCCACCGGAATTTTATCGACTGCATCCACGCCGCCCTGCACCGAGCCTTGCATCGACGCCAGTACCGCCGCTTTACGCGTTGGGTTACCGCCGTTGGCAAAGTGATAAGAAAGACCAAAACCCCCGCCGGGCGTGCCAATCTGCCCCAGCATGGCCGCGAGCGTCACCAGCATCCAGTGCTTCTGCTCACCATACTGCTGACGCTGCATCCCCCAGCCGGACATCAGCATGGTGGTGTGGTTGTGGAATAACGCGGCCAGTTCACGCAGTTTATCGGCATCAATACCGCAAATGTCCGCCGCCCACTCCGCCGTTTTGGCGATGCCGTCGGATTTCCCCATCAGGTATTCCGCGAAGCGATCAAAACCGGTGGTACAGCGGTTGAGGAATGTTTCATCCTGCCAGCCTTTTTCGACCAGCGTATGGGCAATCCCCAGCATCATCGCCACGTCGGTGCCCATGTGCGGGGCCAGCCATTCGGCGCTGTCGCCGAGAAAATCCATGGTTTCTGAACGCATGGGGTCAATACAGATGATGCGCTTGCCGCTTTTACGCAGCGCGTCGAAGTAGGACATGCCCTGCTCGTCGGAGGCATTCCACGCAATTTTAAGCGTGTTGAGCGGGTTGGCGCTCCACAGCACAACCACCTCAGTGTGCTCCAGCACCAGCGGCCAGCTGGTCTGCTGCTGATAGACCTCGTTACCCCCCACCACGTAAGGCATGATCGCCTGCGCCGCGCCGGTCGAGTAATCGCCCAGATGTCCGGTATAGCCGCCCGCCAGGCTCATATAGCGTTGCAGCAGCGTCGCGGCTTTATGCAGCACGCCGTTAGAACGCCAGCCGTACGATCCCGCAAAAATCGACGAGGGTCCGTAACTCTCGCGGATGCGCTTATGCTGCGTGTGGATTAGGGCCAGCGCATCGTCCCAGCTTACTCGGACAAACTCGTCCTGGCCGCGAATGCCCTGCGGCTTATCCGGCGACGCCAGAAACCCTTTACGCACCATCGGCCAGCGCACGCGGGCGTTGCTGTGCACCTGATCGCGAACGGCGGTCTGCAGGGAGTTAGGGTGTTGCGTAGGCAATGCCCCGCGGGATGACAGCACATTTTCGCCGTCCGTTTCGACCAGCATCGGCCCCCAGTGGGCAGCGGTCAGAATGGTTTTTATCGAGGTGCTCAAAGCGTGCGCTCCTGGTTGCGTGCAGGTTGACGGCCTTCTTACTGAGGCTGTTTATGGTTTGTCACAAATTTCAGAGTTATACCCGGAATTTTCTCCAGATCCGGACGTCATAATCAACTGCCACGCGCGTAGTGGCAAAGAATAAAAAGGATTAAGGAAATAAGATGAAGAAACGTGTACTCGTCATTGCTGCTCTGGTGAGCGGCGCCCTGGCGGTTTCAGGCTGCACAACAAACCCTTATAGCGGTGAGCGCGAAGCGGGTAAATCCGGCATCGGCGCGGGCATTGGCTCGCTGGTCGGGGCGGGCGTTGGCGCGCTCTCCTCCTCTAAGAAAGATCGCGGTAAAGGGGCGTTAATTGGCGCAGCAGCCGGGGCGGCGCTGGGCGGCGGCGTCGGTTATTACATGGACGTGCAGGAAGCGAAACTGCGCGACAAAATGCAGGGTACCGGCGTTAGCGTGACGCGCAGCGGCGATAACATCATTCTGAACATGCCAAACAACGTCACCTTCGACAGCAGCAGCGCAACGCTGAAACCGGCTGGCGCAAACACCCTGACCGGCGTGGCGATGGTGCTGAAAGAGTACAGCAAAACCGCCGTGAACGTGATTGGCTACACCGACAGCACCGGCAGCCAGGATCTGAACATGCGTCTGTCCCAGCAGCGTGCTGATTCCGTGGCCAGCGCCCTGATCACCCAGGGCGTCGCCGCGAACCGTATCCGCACCAGCGGCATGGGGCCAGCGAATCCGATCGCCAGCAACAGCACGGCGGAAGGCAAAGCGCAGAACCGCCGCGTAGAGATTACGTTAAGTCCTGTGCAGTAGGTAAAAGCAAAACGGCAACCCCGTTGCCGTTTTTAGTGTTTGCGCCCTCTCCCGTGGGAGAGGGTTGGGGTGAGGGCATCAGACCGCAACCTCTCGTAAGCGCAGCGCCACCGGGCAAATGACTTGATTCGTCAGATTTTCCCGCTAAGGTGTTCTCACGCACTTCAGGGAAATCAGCGATGAGCAAATCAACACGGGCCACCATCAGCGACGTGGCGAAAGCCGCCAGAACCGGTAAAACCAGCATTTCACGCTATCTCAACGGTGAGAAACATTTGCTGTCCGACGCGCTGCTGGCACGTATTGAACAGGCCATTGCCGAACTCGACTACCGGCCCAGCATCATGGCGCGCGGCCTCAAGCGTGGACGCACCCGCCTTATTGGTCTGATCATCGCCGATATCACCAACCCCTACTCCGTTAACGTGTTGAGCGGTATCGAAGCAGCCTGCCGCGAAAAAGGCTTTACGCCGCTGGTGTGTAATACCAATAACGAAGTGGACCAGGAGCTGCACTATCTTGACCTGCTGCGCAGCTACCAGGTGGAAGGCATCGTGGTCAACGCGGTGGGAATGCGTGAAGAGGGGTTAAATCGCCTGCAGCAATCCTCCCTGCCGATGGTGCTGATCGACCGGAAAATCCCGGAGTTCGCCTGTGATGTCGTTGGGCTGGATAACACGCAGGCCGCCACCACCGCCACCGAGCATCTGATTGAACAAGGCTTCGAGGCGATCCTGTTCCTCAGCGAGCCGCTGGGGATGGTCAACACCCGCCGTGAACGACTCGCGGCATTTCGCAGCACGCTGGAGCGGTATACCGGCGCGATCGCTGAAAATGCGGAAGTCGCGCTTCACGAAGCCAGCCAGCTCGATAACACCCTGCGCCAGTTTCACACCCGCCACCGGGGGATGCGCAAAGCGGTGATTTCCGCTAACGGGGCGCTGACGCTCCAGGTTGCCCGCTCGCTGAAACGCATCGGCCTGCACTGGGGCAGCGATATTGGCCTGCTCGGGTTTGATGAACTGGAGTGGGCGGAACTGGCCGGCGTGGGCATTACCACCCTCAAACAGCCGACCTGGCAGATAGGCTACGCCGCCGTGGAACAGGTTGTTCGCCGCATTGAAGGGGCCAGCGAGGCCGTGCGTGAACAGGTCTTCTCCGGGGAACTGATCGTTCGCGGCTCTACCGCCCGTTAACCCTCCCTCCGTGATGCCGATCATAAATTCAACATCCTGAACTTTTCTTTGGAACCGGTTCCATCTAGCGTAATAGTATCAATGTTGCGATGGAGTCAGGCAATGAGCAGGAAAATAATGGTGGTCACCGCCGCCTATGGCACAGACCAGGTCCGGCAGGCAGGCGGTCAACGGGCGATGCTCCCCGTGATTGCTGGAGCCGGTGCCGACGGCGTGGAGATCCGCCGCGAACTGTTCAGCCATGACGAGCTGCTGACGCTGCCCGCGCTGAGCGAAACGATCGAACTGCTGGGCCTGCTGGCGTGCTACTCCGCCCCTGCCGCCCTGTTTATGCCGGACGGCACGCTTAACCCGGACCTCCCGCGTTATTTATCGGAAGCCAGCACCTTAAACGCGCTTTGGCTGAAAGTCTCTCTGGGTCATTTCAACGACAAGCAGCCTCTCGAGGCTCTGCGCGCCCTGCTGAATGCAAGCGGCATGGCGCTGGTGGTGGAAAACGACCAAACCGACTGCGGTCAACTCGCCCCGATGCAGCGCTTCAAGGCGGCCTGCCGGGTGATGGCGCTGCCCGTCACGCTGACGTTCGACATGGGCAACTGGCTCTGGGTCGGTGACTCACCGGAGGAGGCCGCGCGCCATCTGGCTCCCGCGGTGAGCTATATCCACGTTAAAGCCGCCGTTGCGCATAACGCGCAGTTCCGCGCCGTTCCCCCGGACCACGCCGACGCGCGCTGGCTGGATCTGCTCAACCAGCTTCCAGCCGATGCACCGCGCGGCATTGAGTTCCCACTGGAAGGGGCGGATTTAATGGCCGTCACCCGTCATTACGTTAACCTGCTGCGCGAGGAGTAAACCATGCACAAGACGCTGGATGTCATCACTGTCGGCGAGGCCATGGCGATGTTTGTCGCCACCGAAACGGGCGAGCTGAGCACGGTAGAACACTTTATGAAGCGCGTGGCGGGAGCAGAGCTGAACGTCGCCACCGGGCTTGCCCGTCTGGGCCTGAACGTCGGCTGGGTCAGCCGCGTGGGCGACGACAGCTTTGGTCATTTCATTCTCGACACCTTAAAAAAAGAGGGCATTGATGCCGCAGGCGTGACGCTCGACGGGCGTTTCGCCACCGGCTTTCAGCTCAAATCGAAAGTTGAAAATGGAACCGATCCCAACGTGGAGTATTTCCGTAAAGGATCGGCGGCAAGCCATCTCTCCGTCGAGGACTACCATGCGCCCTACTTTTCTGCGGCGCGCCATCTGCACCTGAGCGGCGTGGCGGCTGCGCTTTCGGCAAGCTCATATGCGCTACTGGATCACGCTGCGACTGCCATGAAAGCGCAGGGAAAAACCATTTCTTTCGATCCGAACCTGCGTCCGGTGCTCTGGAAAAGTGAAGCGGAGATGGTCGAGAAGCTGAACCGTCTGGCGTTCCAGGCCGACTGGGTGCTCCCCGGCATCAAAGAGGGAATGATCCTCACCGGCGAAAGCACGCCGGAAGGGATTGCCGACTTTTATCTGAACCAGGGGGTAAAAGCCGTGGTGATGAAAACCGGTGCGGATGGCGCATGGTTCAAAACCGCCGACGGCGAGCAGGGTGCCGTCGCTGCGATCAAGGTTGAGAACGTGGTCGACACCGTGGGCGCAGGCGATGGTTTTGCCGTGGGCGTTATTAGCGCACTGCTGGAAGGTAAAGCCTTACCGCAGGCTATCGCCCGGGGGAACAAAATCGGCTCGCTGGCCATTCAGGTCCAGGGCGACAGCGAAGGGTTACCGACGCGCGTACAGCTAGAATCTTAATTTCCTCTCCCTGTGGGAGAGGGCCAGGGTGAGGGCAACAGACCGCACCACACAATTAAACCACCGTGTACCCTACAGACAACGGCGGTAACAACCTCAACAACAGAGGCAAGCCTATGAACAGTTCGACCAATGCAGTAAAACGCTGGTGGTACATCATGCCTATCGTGTTCATCACGTACAGCCTGGCGTATCTCGATCGTGCCAACTTCAGCTTCGCATCCGCCGCAGGGATCACCGAGGATCTCGGGATCACCAAAGGCGTCTCCTCGCTGCTGGGCGCGCTTTTCTTCCTCGGCTACTTCTTCTTCCAGATCCCAGGCGCTATCTACGCCGAACGCCGCAGCGTGCGTAAACTGATCTTCATCTGCCTGATTTTGTGGGGGGGATGTGCGTCACTGACCGGCGTGGTGAACAACATTCCTGCGCTGGCCGCCATTCGCTTTATCCTCGGCGTGGTGGAGGCCGCGGTTATGCCCGCAATGCTGATTTACATCAGCAACTGGTTTACTAAATCTGAACGCTCCAGGGCGAACACGTTCCTGATCCTCGGTAACCCGGTGACGGTACTGTGGATGTCCGTGGTGTCTGGCTACCTGATCCAGTCTTTCGGCTGGCGCGAAATGTTTATCATCGAGGGCGTCCCGGCGGTTATCTGGGCATTCTGCTGGTGGGTGCTGGTGAAAGACAAACCGTCTCAGGCGAAATGGCTCTCGGAAGATGAAAAAGCCGCGCTTCAGGCGCAGCTGGACAAAGAGCAGCAAGGCCTGAAGGCGGTACGCAACTATGGCGAGGCCTTCCGCTCGCGCAACGTCATTCTGCTGTGCGCACAGTATTTCACCTGGAGCATTGGCGTGTATGGCTTTGTGCTGTGGCTGCCGTCCATTATCCGCAGCGGCGGCGAAAATCTCGGCATGGTCGAAGTGGGCTGGCTGTCGTCGGTGCCCTATCTGGCGGCGACCATCGCGATGATTATCGCCTCATGGGCCTCGGACAAGCTGCAAAACCGTAAACTGTTCGTCTGGCCGCTGCTGCTGATTGCTGCCTTTGCGTTTATCGGTTCCTGGGCCGTCGGGGCTAATCACTTCTGGGCCTCTTACACCCTGCTGGTGATTGCGGGTGCCGCCATGTACGCACCTTATGGTCCATTCTTCGCGATTATCCCGGAGATGCTGCCGCGTAACGTGGCGGGCGGCGCAATGGCCTTAATTAACAGCATGGGCGCGCTGGGGTCGTTCTTTGGTTCGTGGTTCGTTGGTTATCTTAATGGCGCAACCGGCAGCCCGTCAGCATCGTACATATTTATGGGGGTAGCGCTTTTCGTCTCAGTGTGGCTAACTCTGATTGTTAAGCCTGCTAATAATCAACAGCTACCCGTCGGCGCACGCCACGCCTAAACCCTTTCACATCTACGGAGATTAGCATGAAGCCGTCCGTCATTTTGTATAAAGCCTTGCCTGACGATCTACACCACCGCCTGGAAGAACATTTCACCGTGACCCAGGTGAAAGACCTTAGCCCGCAGACCGTGACGCAACACGCCGATGCGTTCGCCCATGCCGAAGGGCTGCTGGGCTCCAGCGAAAAAGTGGATGCCGCACTGCTGGAAAAAATGCCGAAGCTTCGTGCCACCTCTACGGTTTCCGTGGGGTATGACAACTTTGACGTGGATGCCCTTAACGCCCGCAAGATCCTGCTGATGCACACGCCACATGCCCTGACTGAAACCGTGGCCGACACGCTGATGGCGCTGGTGCTCAGCACTGGCCGCCGCGTCGTGGAGGTTGCTGAACGCGTCAAAGCGGGCGAGTGGACGAAGAGCATTGGCCCGGACTGGTTTGGCGTGGACGTTCATGGCAAAACGCTGGGGATCGTCGGCATGGGCCGCATCGGACTGGCGCTGGCGCAGCGCGCGCATTTCGGCTTCAACATGCCGATCCTCTACAACGCCCGCCGTCATCACGTCGAAGCCGAGGAACGCTTCAACGCGCGCTACTGCGAGCTGGATACACTGCTTCAGGAAGCGGATTACGTCTGCCTGATCCTGCCCCTGACGGACGAAACCCATCATCTGATTGGCAAATCGGCGTTTGAGAAGATGAAGACGTCGGCCATTTTCATCAACGCGGGGCGTGGTCCGGTTGTGGATGAAAAGGCGCTGATTGAGGCGCTGCAAAATGGTGAGATCCATGCAGCCGGTCTGGATGTGTTTGAGCAGGAGCCGCTGCCGGTCGATTCACCGCTGCTGACATTGCCCAACGTTGTGGCCCTGCCCCACATTGGCTCAGCAACGCACGAGACACGCTACAACATGGCGGCCACCGCAGTAGATAACCTGATTGCCGCGCTAGGCGGTAAGGTTAAACAGAACTGCGTTAACCCGCAGGTGCAACAGTAGAAACGAAAAAACCCGCCAGAAGGCGGGTTTTAGAATTCTTTGCTGCTGAGTTGGAAGCTTACAGGCTTACAACGTTACCAGCTGCTGGGCCTTTAGCGCCGCTTTCGATGGTGAAGGACACTTTCTGACCTTCGTCCAGAGATTTGTAGCCTTCGTTCTGGATAGCAGAGAAGTGTACGAACACGTCTTTAGAGCCATCGTCAGGAGTGATGAAGCCGAAACCTTTATCAGCGTTGAACCATTTTACCAGACCAGTCATTTTACCAGACATAGAAATTACCTTATTAAAAATTTGTTGTGCCTTCCGGCGCGATGGTTGCGTTACAGATTTTTAAGCGATGAAGGAAGGGTCACTACGAAGGGTATCTATGGATAACAATCTGGACTGCTTAACTAAACTGCTTTAGGTCTGTGTAACAAACCGACGGGGATAGTTATACCGATGTGGTAGGTGAATGACAAGCATTATTTTTATTATCTATAAAAAACCCCGCCTGATGCGGGGTTTTTTTGTTTACTCGGTTGCCGCGACGGCTGCCGTCCACGCCTGACTAAAGGCCTGGTGCTGCGACGCCAGCGGCCCGATCAGCGTATTGTACTGGCTTGCCTGCTGTGAGGTCGGGAACTGGATACCGTTAGAGACGAAGCTCACCTGCGTACCCTGTTCGTTAATAAAGTCCCCTACCTGCACCAGCTGCTGCGTAAAGATCTGCGCGGCCGGGATCAGCGGTTGCAAAGCGTCGGAAGGTTTGATGACCACTTTCTCATACGCTTTATCAAAGACCGGCTTGAGATCCTCGCCCTGCTTCAGCGCAGAACGCGAAGCATCGGCCTGCATTTTGGCATTCTGCAACTGCTGGCTGAGCACGCCGAGCGCACCGTTGGACTGGCGCAGCGGTTCACGCTGGGTCACATAATCCTGCGGCACACGGATCGCGTTAACGCTATCCAGCACCGGACGAAGACCGGAATCCATCGCCTGGCTCACCTGCTGTGAATAACCATAAAGAATGGCGTAATCAGAAACAAAAGGACCAAACTGTTTTTTCTGATCCGCAGTCAGCGTTGGTAAACGCTCGCCGCTGCGCATCACCGTATTCTGCAGAAAATCGATAAACGCTTTGCGCTGATCGCCTTCTTTATCGAAACACCCACTCAGGCTAACAACCATCAACAACGCCGCAATAGGCGCAAACCAGCGAGAGCAGGACTTTCCTGTCGCCATTTTAATACTCCTTTCACCCAAAAAAGCGCACACCGGCACACGCGTGCCTGACGGCTTACAAGAATAGTCCAGGTCAGCCCTGCAAGATACCCTTTTCATGCAAAACGGCTATTACCGTTTTCGTGCTGAGTATTTACAAAAAAATACCTATAGCAGCCTAAGGATGTGTAATCAGTGGATTAGCATAACTATCCACTTCGCTGAAACGAATCAACCTACCCTTACTGTACAAATAATCACAGCCGTGACGATCCACGATTTGCAATAAGGACTATTCTTAACAGGCTCTCTGATGTTCATGATCCCGCTGTGAGATTTATGAGGAGTTCTCAATGGAATATAAAGATCCTGAGTTTGAGCTGCTGAGCAGCCTGGAACAGATTATTTTTAAAGATGTACCGCAGACGATTACCCTGAAACAAAAGTCCAATCCCTTTACTGAATTTGAGCGGTTACGTAAAGCGTCAGGACTTAAAACGGATGAATTCGCAAGAGCGATGGGTGTCAGCGTATCGATGGTGCTGGAATGGGAATCAAAACGTGAAAAACCCACGCCGGCTGAATTAAAGCTGATGCGCCTGATTCAAGCCAACCCTGCCCTTAGTAAGCAAATAGCGTAATAAAGATAACCCGCCCCCGCCCTTGCGGGGGTTTGTGTTTTAGAGGCTTTCGCACCGCCATCCCGATTCCTGCCACACCAGTTCATGCGTCAGTTTTAATCCTTTGAGAAAAGCCTCATCGTGGGACACCACCAGCAGCGCACCGGGAAAATCGGCCAGCGCCGCTTCAATCGCCTGCACCGACGCCAAATCTAGATGGTTGGTGGGTTCATCTAACAGCAGCAACTGGGCCGCCTCTTCTCGCCATAAAACGCAGGCGAGCGCCGCTTTTAGTCGCTCGCCTCCGCTCAGTTCGGCCAGCGGAAGCGTAACTTTGTCCGCACCCAGCTGAAGCTGGGCCAGCCGGGTCCGAAGCGTGCCCTCTTCAAGCGGCGTATTATGCAGGTTCAGATGCGTCATCACCGACCGGGAGAGATCCAGCTGCGTAAGATGCTGATCCAGATACGCGCATGATACCGACAGACGGCAGGTGCCTGACAGCGGCGCGACCTGCCCCAGAATGACCTTCAACAGCGTCGATTTTCCGCAGCCGTTCGGCCCACGCAGCGCCACGCGCATCGGACCATCCATCCGCCAGTCTGTTGGCGGCAGTTCGACATAGGGCAGAACCAGATTGTCCATCACCAGAACCTGTTTCCCCTGCGCAATATGGCTTTCCGGCAGGGTAAACATCACGGGATTTTCTTCTTCAACCCGCTCGCGCGCCTTGTTAACCGCAGCATTCAGCGCGTCATTTTGATCGCTATGCTGTTTTTTCCAGGATCCCACACGCTCTTTCGCCGCCCCTTTGTATTTCACGCGCTCAAACGAGGCAATATTCAGCGTATCCACCGTGCGCAGCGTTTTAGCCGAACGCCGCTGGCTGTCATCATGTTCTTTTTGTATGCGGGCACGGGTACGCTTGCGCTCGGTCGCCGCATGTTCCAGCGCCGCGCGGGCGGCCTGTTGTTCTGCCTCGCGCTGGGTTTGCCAGGTGGCATAGTTCCCGCCGAAACTGCGCAAGCCGGACGCGCTCAGCTCAAGTATGCGCGGCACCCGGGCCAGTAACTCACGATCGTGAGACGCCACCAGCACGCCCCCCGGATAGCGGGCAAGCTGGTCGTAGAACCACGCCCGGCCTTCTCTGTCGAGGTGGTTCGTGGGCTCATCCAGCAGCAGATAATCTGCGCCGGCGATAAACGCGCCGCACAGCAGGGCGCGAATGCGCTCCCCACCGCTCAGCTCATCAGCCCGCTTTTCGGGATCAAAAGGCGGAAGTTTAGCGGCGATAAACGCGTCGCTCAGCCGTTCCGCCAGATCCCAGTACCCGTCAAGAATATCCAGATCCTCGGGCTCAGCATCGCCGCTGTCGACACGCTTTCGCGCCGCGAAAATCGTCTCATAGCCGAGCAGTTCAGCCAGCGTAAGCTGCGGAGAAATAACGTGCTGTTGCGCCACATACGCGCTTGTTCCGAAGCGCTCAATGTGGCCGCCAGCCGGGAGATCCAGCCCCGCCAGCAGACGCAGCAGGCGCGTTTTACCGCTGCCGTTGCGCCCAACCAGCGCGCACAGAGAGGGTTCCAGTGACAAATTCAGCGGACCAAAAAGGATATCGCCCGTCGCAAACTGACAGGTGACCTGATGCAAAATAAAAGAAGGGGACTGCGCAAAATGAGCCATAAGCACTCCTGAATGAAATCAAAACATCCCCTGCTCACGCGGTAGCGTTTAGCAAGGCTCGAAATTCATCAGTCGTGTTTGTTCATTTTTGGGGGGCGCTCCAGCGGAAAGACGTTAGCAGGAGTAAGGATAACGGTAATTTGTTGACCATTTCAAGGTTAAATTTTCAGCGGTACGTAATAAAAAACCCGCCGAAGCGGGTTTTTAGCATTTGTAACAAAAGGCGCATTACTGCAGCAGCGAAATATCCGCTACGCGCAGGAAGAGTTCGCGCAGTTTTTCGAGCATGGTCAGGCGGTTAATACGCAGTTCCTGATCTTCTACGTTCACCATCACTTTCTCGAAGAAAGCATCAATCGCTTCACGCAGTTCAGACAGCTCGACCAGCGCTTCCTGGTAGCGACCTTCGGCGAAGAACGGTTCCAGTTTGTCACGCAGAACCACAACCTGCATCGCCAGAGCGATCTCTTCCGGCTCTTTCAGCGTAGCGGCGTTAACACGCTCGTTCAGCGTCTCGTCGGATTTCGCCAGGATGTTAGAGACACGCTTGTTGGCCGCAGCCAGCGCAGCCGCCGCGTCCAGCGTACGGAAGTGAGAAACCGCCTTCATGCGCGCATCGAAATCTGCCGGACGGGTTGGACGACGCGCCAGCACCGCCTGAATGGTGTCAACGGTGTAGCCTTCATCCTGATACCAGGCGCGGAAACGCCCCAGCATGAAGTCGATAACGTCATCCACAACCTTCGCGTTTGTCAGCTTGTCACCGTACAGGCGCACCGCTTCTTCGGTCAGGGTCTGCAGATCCAGGTTCAGGTTCTTCTCAACGATGATACGCAGCACGCCAAGTGCGGCACGACGCAGCGCAAACGGGTCTTTATCGCCTTTCGGATGCTGACCGATACCGAAGATGCCCGCCAGGGTATCCATTTTATCGGCGATCGCGACGGCGCAAGCCACCGGATTGGACGGCAGATCGTCACCCGCAAAGCGCGGCTGGTACTGCTCGTTCAGGGCGACAGCCACGTCTTCCGCTTCACCGTCATGGCGCGCGTAGTGCATGCCCATCACGCCCTGGGTGTCGGTGAATTCGAACACCATGTTGGTCATCAGGTCGCACTTGGACAGCAGGCCCGCGCGGGTAGCGTGATTGACGTCTGCACCGATTTCACGGGCGATCCAACCGGACAGCTCCGCAATACGGTCGGTCTTGTCACGCAGCGTACCCAGCTGCTGCTGGAACAGCACGGTCTGCAGGCGCGGCAGGTTGTCTTCCAGACGCTTTTTACGGTCGGTATTGAAGAAGAACTCAGCATCTGCCAGACGCGGACGCACCACTTTCTCGTTACCGGAGATAATCTGGGACGGATCTTTCGATTCGATGTTCGCCACGAAAATGAAGTTTGGCAGCAGTTTGCCGTCGTTGGCGTAAACCGGGAAGTACTTCTGGTCACCCTTCATGGTGTACACCAGCGCTTCAGCCGGAACGGCGAGGAATTTCTCTTCGAACTTCGCGGTCAGCACAACCGGCCATTCGACCAGAGAGGTCACCTCTTCCAGCAGGCTTTCGCTCAGGTCTGCGTTGCCGCCAATCTGGCGTGCCGCTTCTTCGGCATCCGCTTTGATTTTGGCTTTACGCTGCTCGTAGTCGGCAATGACCTTACCGCGCTCCAGCAGGATCTGCGGGTACTGGTCGGCATTGTCGATAGTGAATTCCGGCTCGCCCATAAAGCGGTGGCCACGGATCACGCGATCGGACGCGACGCCGAGAATGGTAGCAGGAATAACGGTATCGCCGAGCAGCAGGGTCACGGTGTGAACCGGACGCACGAAGTGCACGTCGGACGCGCCCCAGCGCATCAGTTTTGGAATAGGCAGCTTAGCCAGCGAGGTTGCAATCATGTTTGGCAGCAGCGCTTCTGCGCTTTCGCCTTTAACATGAGCGCGATACAGCAGCCACTCGCCTTTGTCAGTGGTCAGACGCTCGGCCTGATCAACGGTGATACCGCAGCCGCGCGCCCAGCCTTCAGCCGCTTTGCTCGGTTTGCCTTCCGCGTCGAACGCCTGAGCAATCGCCGGGCCACGTTTTTCCACTTCACGATCCGGCTGTGACGCCGCCAGATTTGCCACTTTCAGCGCCAGACGACGCGGTGCAGCAAACCACTCAATTTTACCGTGTGCCAGGCCAGCGTTATCCAGCTCGGCCGTTACGTTCGCAGCGAAAGATTCAGCCAGGCTGCGCAGGGCTTTTGGTGGCAGCTCTTCGGTTCCGATTTCCACCAGGAAAGTTTTCTCAGACATGGCCGCCTCTTATTTGTTTCGGTTGCACATCGGGAAGCCAAGGGCTTCACGGGACGCGTAGTAAGCTTCTGCAACGGCTTTGGTCAGGGTGCGAATACGCAGGATATAGCGCTGACGTTCAGTCACGGAGATGGCTTTGCGGGCGTCCAGCAGGTTGAAGCTGTGGGCGGCCTTCAGAATACGCTCGTAGGCGGGCAGCGGCAGCGGAGTCTCCAGCGCCAGCAACTGCTGCGCCTCTTTCTCGTATTGCTCGAAGCAGGTGAACAGGAAGTCCACGTCCGCGTATTCGAAGTTGTAAGTGGACTGCTCCACTTCGTTCTGATGGAACACGTCGCCGTAGGTTGTTTTCCCCAGCGGGCCGTCGCTCCAGACCAGGTCGTAAACGCTGTCTACGCCCTGAATGTACATCGCCAGACGTTCCAGACCGTAGGTGATTTCACCGGTGATCGGTTTACATTCCAGACCACCCACCTGCTGGAAGTAAGTGAACTGCGTCACTTCCATACCGTTCAGCCACACTTCCCAGCCCAGACCCCAGGCACCCAGCGTTGGGTTTTCCCAGTTATCTTCCACGAAACGAATATCGTGAATGGTCGGATCCATGCCCAGCTCTTTCAGCGACCCAAGGTACAGTTCCTGAATGTTTTCCGGGGATGGCTTAATCACCACCTGGAACTGATAGTAGTGCTGCAGACGGTTCGGGTTTTCGCCGTAACGGCCATCGGTCGGACGACGGGAAGGCTGAACATAGGCAGTAGCCATTGGCTCTGGCCCCAATGCGCGTAAGCTGGTCATTGGGTGTGAAGTGCCGGCGCCGACTTCCATGTCCAAAGGTTGAACAATGGTGCAGCCCTGACGAGCCCAGTAATCCTGTAAGGTCAGGATCAGGCCCTGGAAGGTCTTGGTATCAAACTTTTGCATAGTATTTCGTGCTGGATACGTGTGGTTTCAAAAGGAAGGGATCAGTATACCCGCTGGCTGCAAGATATACAGTACGAAACGGGGTTGTTTAGGGAAAATTGGGAAATAAGCCGCCACGCTAAAATCCATGAACGGCCTGATTGTTGATTATACGCGCACTCTAGCGCATCGAGAGGTGTAAAAACTGGCCGTCCGCGTCAAATGAACAGACAAAGCCCTCTTTACGCGCGGTATGCCCCCGCATCTCATAGCTCCCCTGAAAATGCTCAAAGCCGGTGACGGCAATATTTTGCGCCTCAGCGTTATAGCGATGGGCCGCCCGATCTTTACAGAGTTGCTCCATGCCCAGCGTGCGTTCCGGGCTAATTTTCCCCTGCTGTGCTTTTTGCACCGGGGCTTCCTGCGACGTACTGCATCCTGCGAGCATCAACAGCAGAAAGAGAGACACTACACGCTTCATCATCATTTTTATTACCGGCCTCGTCTGGGGCTGTTATTTTTAGTATCAACGCTTTTATAGATTATGTGTCAACATTCTGCGAACCTCTCGTCTCGACGACAAGTTTAATGAATAAAACTCAGATTTTTCCAAGGGAAAGCATTAAGACAATGATGGTCACACTTTCTTTATCCGGACAACAGAGGGCCTGATGCAGTCAAAAATTAACTGGATTGATAACCTGCGGGGCATAGCGTGCCTGATGGTGGTGATGATCCACACGACCACCTGGTATGTCACCAACGCGCACAGTATCAGTCAGGTTAACTGGGATATCGCGAATATTCTTAACTCCGCCTCCCGCGTCAGCGTGCCGTTATTCTTTATGATCTCCGGCTTTCTCTTTTTTGGCGAGCGTAGCGCACAGCCAAGACACTTTATCCGCATCGCTTCGTGTCTGCTGTTTTACAGCGCCGTCGCGCTGCTCTACATCACGCTGTTTACGTCAATCAACGCCGGGCTGTCGCTGAAAAATCTGCTGCAAAAACCGGTGTTCTATCATCTGTGGTTTTTCTTCGCCATTATCGTTATCTATCTGGTCTCTCCGCTGATCCAGGTAAAACATATTGGCGGCAAAATGCTGCTGGCTTTAATGGTTGTGATTGGCATCGTGGCAAACCCGAATACCGTCTCGCAGAAAGTCGCTGGTTTTGAGTGGCTGCCCGTCGATCTTTATATCAACGGCGACACGTTTTACTACGTGCTGTACGGCATGCTGGGGCGCGCCATCGGCATGATGGATACCGGCAAACGGGGGCTAAACCTGCTTTGCGGGGCGGCGTTTATCCTCAGCGTGGGGATAATTTCACGAGGCACGCTGCACGAACTGCAGTGGCGCGGCAACTTTGCCGATACCTGGTACCTGTACTGTGGGCCGATGGTGTTTATCTGTGCGGTTTCCCTGCTCACGCTTGTGAAAAATACCCTGAACAGCCGCCCGCTTCCGGTGCTGGGCTTTATCTCACGCCACTCGCTGGGGATTTACGGTTTTCACGCGCTGGTGATCCACGCGCTTCGTACGCGCGGCGTTGAGCTGAAAAGCTGGCCACTGCTGGACATTATCTGGATTTTTTCCGCCACGCTGGCAGCGAGCCTGCTGCTGTCCATGCTGTTGCAGAAAATCGATACGCGCAGGTTTGTGAGCTAACCCGATACAGGTGGAGTGTAGGCCGGGTGAGCGTCAGCGCCACCCGGCACCTGTTTAAGACATCAGCGGTAAAAGCTGCTGATAAATTTTGCGGAACACGTCGCGCCGCTCGCCGTAGCGAGCATGGTTTTTCTCATCAGGAAAATGCTGCGCCTCAAGCGGCAACTGGGGCAGAAGTTGCGACAGAGACTTTTCAGGATTCAGCGCAATTTGCGCCAGACGCGCCGCACCCAGCGCAGGACCGACATCACCACCGGTACGATAATCCAGCTGGAACCCGCTAATATCAGCAAGCATCTGCCGCCAGTAGCTGCTGCGCGCCCCGCCGCCAATCAGAGTGATGCTCGACGGCGTAAGACCACAGTCATGCACCACGCCCATGCCATCCGCCAGCGCATAACCGACGCCTTCCAGCACCGCGCGTGCCAGCTCGGCCGGGCCGTGCTGATGCGTTAAACCAAAGAACACGCCTTTCGCTTCCGGATTGTTATGCGGCGTACGCTCCCCGGAGAGATAGGGTAAGAACCACACCGCGCCAGCCTGATCATCCGCCTGCTGCGCGGCGGCAATCAGCGCCGGAACGTCCGCCATGCCGGTCAGTTTTGCGGCCCAGTCGAGACAGGAGGCGGCGCTCAGCATCACCGACATCAGATGCCATTTACCCGGTAGCGCATGGCAAAAGCTGTGAACCGCATTCTCAGGGTTACTGCGATAGCCGTCGCTCACGGCAAAATAGACCCCGGAGGTGCCCAGCGAGAGCATCGCCTGCCCTGCCTCGGTCATTCCCACGCCAACCGCTCCCGCCGCGTTATCTCCGCCACCGGCGACGACGGGCACGGCTGGCATTTTCCAGCGTTGCGCCACCGTCGGCGTTAAAGTTCCGGTCACTTCGCTGCCTTCGAAGAGCGCAGGCATATGGTCGCGCGTCAAATGACAGGCATCGAGCATGGCTGCGCTCCAGTCGCGCTTCGCCACGTCGAGCCACATGGTGCCCGCCGCGTCAGACATGTCGCTGGCAAACTCGCCCGTCATGCGAAAGCGCAGGTAATCTTTTGGCAGTAAAACCTTCGCCACCTGGCGGAAAATCTCCGGTTCATGGCATTGCACCCACAGCAGTTTGGGTGCCGTAAACCCTGGCATCATCAGGTTGCCGGTTATTTCGCGAGAGGCAGGCACGCGTTCTTCGAGGAGTGCGCACTCCTCTGCACAGCGGCCATCGTTCCAGAGAATGGCGGGCCGCAGCACGCGGTGCTGGCTGTCCAGCAGCGTTGCGCCGTGCATCTGCCCGGCAATTCCCAGCGCTTTCACCTCGTGCAGGCTGTGCTGTTCACTTAACGCCTGAATCGCGCGATCCGTCGCCTGCCACCACTGCTCCGGGTCCTGTTCCGACCACAGCGGATGCGGGCGCGAAACCTGCAATTTCTCGGTTTGCGAGGCCAGCACATCTCCCTGCTCGCTTAACAGGATGGCCTTCACGCCCGACGTACCCAGATCGATCCCAATGTACATATTGTGGGTTCCTTAACTGAACATGCCCGGTAGCGCAGCGCTGACCGGGCCTACAAAAACCGGAGGCCGGGCACACAACGCACCGCCCGGCGAGACCTGTTATTTATCGAATAGATAGTGATTGACTAGATTTTCCAGCAGCTCCTGATGGCCACTCTGATGCTGCGGCGCCAGCTGATGCTGTTCAGCGTACCTGGCGATCTCGGCAAGCGATAACTGGCCTTTCAAAATTTGCTGACCCAGCTCACTGTTCCAGCCGCTGTAGCGCTTCGCCACACGTTTATCCAGTTCACCGTCTTCAATCATACGGGCGGCAACTTTCAGCGCCAGCGCCATGGTATCCATCGCGCCGATATGGCCGTAGAACAGATCGTATTTGTCGGTGCTTTGACGACGTACTTTGGCATCGAAGTTCAGGCCACCGGTAGTGAAGCCGCCCGCTTTGATGATTTCATACATCACCAGCGCGTTCTCCTCGACGCTGTTCGGGAACTGGTCGGTATCCCAGCCCAGCTGCGGGTCACCGCGGTTGGCATCCACGGAGCCGAAAATGCCGAGCGCGATAGCCGAGGCGATTTCATGGTGGAAGGCGTGGCCCGCCAGGGTTGCGTGGTTAGCCTCGATGTTCACTTTGATCTCTTTTTCCAGACCAAACTGCTTCAGGAAGCCATACACGGTTGCCACGTCGTAATCATACTGGTGCTTGGTGGGCTCCTGCGGCTTCGGCTCAATCAACAGCGTACCGCGGAAGCCGATTTTGTGCTTATGGTCGACCACCATCTGCATAAAGCGGCCAATCTGTTCACGTTCCTGACGCAGGTCGGTATTGAGCAAGGTTTCATAGCCTTCACGTCCGCCCCACAGCACATAGTTTTCGCCGCCTAACGTGTGCGTGGCATTCATCGCCGTCACCACCTGCGTGGCAGCCCAGCTAAACACTTCCGGGTCCGGGTTGGTTGCGGCGCCTGCGCCGTAACGCGGGTTGGTAAAGCAGTTCGCCGTGCCCCACAGCAGTTTTACGCCGCTTTGCTGCTGTTTTTCAGCCAGCACGTCCGTCATCTGCGCAAAGTTGTTCAGGTACTCTTTCAGCGATGCGCCTTCCGGCGACACGTCCACATCATGGAAGCAGTAGTAGGGCACGTTCAGCTTGTGGAAGAATTCAAAGGCAACGTCTGCCTTACGCTTCGCCAGTTCAATGGCTTCACCCGGCTGCTGCCACGGGCGGTCAAACGCGCCCACGCCGAACATGTCGGCACCGTTCCAGCAGAAGGTATGCCAGTAACAGGCGGCAAAGCGCAGATGATCTTCCATGCGCTTACCCAGCACCAGCTCATCCGGGTTGTAGTGACGAAATGCTAAAGGATTGGTCGTTTTCGTGCCTTCGTAACGAACGCGATCGAGTTGGTCGAAATAAGCTTGCATATTCAGCTCCATAATCAGGGTATGCGGCGTAAGAGTGCGACAGGAGTAATAGTGAATAGACATTTAACGTTGCTCAATTACGTTATTTCACACTGCTATTGAGAGAATGCACAACTGTGCGCTGGCTCGCAAAATAATGCGCTGGCAACGCTTTTTCTGCGCTTATTCCAGAATCAAATGTAATTAGTACGTTACGCATTTTAAAATCCGATCGCGGTCATAAATTCGGAAATAAACCAAATATCATAATGAGAAGATAAAAATCTGTAATTGCCAGCAGGCCTCTCCACGTTAAGAATTTGCTGCGTCTCAGCAGTGAATGTTTCTTTTATCTCAGCAACACATACCCCTACAAAAAGGCCTGATAATTATGAAGATAAAGAACCTGACCCTTACTCTCTGCACTACCCTCCTGCTAGCAAGCTTTGCCGGACACGCCAAAGAGGTCAAAATCGGTATGGCGATTGACGACCTGCGCCTGGAGCGCTGGCAAAAAGATCGCGATATTTTTGTTAAAAAAGCGGAATCACTGGGTGCCGAAGTGTTTGTGCAATCCGCTAACGGCAACGAAGAAACCCAGATGTCACAGATTGAAAATATGATTAACCGTGGCGTCGATGTGCTGGTCATTATCCCTTATAACGGCCAGGTACTCAGTAATGTGGTTAAAGAAGCAAAACAGGAAGGCATAAAAGTGCTGGCCTATGACCGCATGATTAATAATGCGGATATTGATTTTTATATTTCGTTTGATAATGAAAAAGTCGGCGAATTACAGGCAAAAAGTCTGGTCGACAAAGTGCCTCAGGGGAATTATTTCCTGATGGGCGGTTCGCCGGTCGATAACAACGCCAAGTTGTTCCGCGAAGGGCAAATGAAAGTGCTTAAGCCGTATATCGACGAGGGCAAAATTCACGTCGTCGGCGATCAGTGGGCTGACGGCTGGCTGCCTGAAAACGCGCTGAAAATTATGGAAAATGCCTTAACCGCGAACAATAACAAAATTGATGCCGTTGTGGCGTCGAACGATGCCACCGCAGGCGGGGCGATTCAGGCGCTCAGCGCGCAGGGGCTTGCAGGGAAAGTGGCTATTTCGGGCCAGGATGCCGACCTCGCCGGGGTGAAGCGCATTATCGCAGGCACCCAAACCATGACGGTTTACAAACCCATCACCGAACTGGCGAACACGGCGGCAGAAATTGCCGTTGAGCTGGGGAATGGTCAACAGCCTAAAGCCGATACCTCGCTTAACAACGGCCTGAAAGACGTTCCGGCTCGCCTGCTTACCCCTATTGAAGTCAATAAAGACAATATTGATGCCACCGTCATTAAAGACGGTTTCCACAAAAAGAGTGAACTGTAACCCAGCGCGGCCCCTGCTCTGCGGGGGCGCATCGACATGTCCTGTTTCTTTATCGGGTCAGCGGAGCAGTTATGTCTTATTTACTTGAAATGAAAAGCATCACCAAAGCGTTTGGCGTCGTGAAGGCCGTCGACAACGTGAGCCTCAGGCTCAACCCTGGCGAAGTGATGTCGCTGTGCGGCGAGAACGGGTCGGGGAAGTCCACGCTGATGAAAGTCCTGTGCGGGATCTATCCTCACGGCAGCTACGAAGGCGAAATTGTTTTTGCCGGCGAAACGCTCCAGGCCGCGCACATCCGCGATACCGAGCGCAAAGGGATTGCCATTATTCACCAGGAGCTGGCGCTGGTGAAGCATCTTACCGTGCTGGAGAACATCTTTCTCGGGGCTGAAATTTCCCGTCACGGCGTGCTGGATTACGACACCATGACGCTGCGCTGTGAAAAACTGCTGGCGCAGGTCAGCCTCGCCATTTCACCCGACACGCGCGTGGGCGATCTGGGTCTGGGCCAGCAGCAGTTGGTTGAGATCGCCAAGGCGCTGAACAAGCAGGTACGCCTGCTGATCCTTGATGAGCCTACCGCCTCACTCACCGAGCAGGAAACGGCGGTTCTGCTTAACATCATCCGCGACCTGCAAAATCACGGCATTGCCTGCATCTATATTTCGCACAAGCTTAATGAGGTGAAAGCCATCTCGGATACCATCTGTGTGATCCGCGACGGGCAGCACATCGGCACGCGCGACGCCGCCGGGATGAGTGAGGATGACATCATCACCATGATGGTTGGCCGCGAACTGACCGCGCTGTACCCGAACGAGCCACATACCGTGGGCGAGGAGATCCTGCGTGTCGAAAACCTCACCGCGTGGCACCCCGTTAACCGGCATATCAAGCGCGTCAACACCCTCTCCTTTTCGCTGCACCGTGGCGAAATCCTCGGTATTGCAGGGTTAGTGGGCGCAGGACGGACCGAAGCCGTTCAGTGTCTCTTCGGCGTCTGGCCGGGACGCTGGGAGGGCAACATTTTTATCGACGGTCAGGCGGTACATATCACCAACTGCCAGCAGGCGATTGCCCACGGCATCGCGATGGTGCCGGAAGATCGCAAAAAAGACGGCATTGTGCCGGTCATGGCCGTGGGTCAAAACGTTACGCTTGCCGCGCTCGGTCAGTTTTCCGGTGCACTGACGGCCCTGGACGACGCGGCGGAGCAGCAGTGCATTTTGCAGTCGCTCGCCAGGCTGAAGGTGAAAACCTCCTCTCCCGACCTGGCCATTGGGCGTCTCAGCGGCGGCAATCAGCAGAAGGCTATTCTGGCGCGCTGTCTGCTGCTCAACCCCCGGATTCTGATTCTGGACGAGCCGACGCGCGGGATTGATATCGGTGCGAAATATGAAATCTACAAGCTGATCAACCAGCTTGTGCAGCAAGGGATTGCCGTCATTGTCATCTCGTCTGAATTACCTGAAGTGCTGGGCCTGAGCGACCGCGTGCTGGTCATGCACGAAGGGAAACTCAAAGCCAACCTGATCAACCAGAGCCTGACGCAGGAGCAGGTGATGGAAGCCGCTTTAAGGAGCGAACGTCATGTCGAAAAGCAATCCGTCTGATATCAAAGTCGCTGTTCCGACGCCCGGCGCGTTTTCCGGGCTTAAGGCGCTCAACCTGCAGGTTTTCGTGATGATCGCGGCGATTATCGCCATCATGCTGTTCTTTACCTGGATGACCGACGGCTCTTACCTGAGCGCGCGCAACGTCTCTAACCTGCTGCGCCAGACGGCCATCACGGGCATTCTGGCCGTGGGGATGGTGTTCGTGATTATCTCCGCAGAAATCGACCTGTCGGTCGGTTCGATGATGGGCCTGCTCGGCGGCGTAGCGGCCATTTTTGACGTCTGGCTCGGGTGGCCGCTGCCACTGACCGTGGCGGTCACGCTGGTGCTGGGCCTGCTGCTCGGAGCATGGAACGGATGGTGGGTCGCCTACCGCAAAGTCCCGTCGTTTATCGTTACCCTCGCGGGCATGCTCGCCTTTCGCGGCATTTTGATTGGCATGACCAACGGCACCACCGTCTCTCCTACCAGCGCCGCCATGTCGCAAATTGGGCAGAGTTACCTCTCCGATGGCATCGGCTTTACGATCGGCGTGGTCGGGCTGATGGCCTTTATCGCGTGGCAGTGGCGCGGCCGTATGCGTCGTCAGGCGCTCGGGCTGGCAGCATCTGCGTCCACCGCCGTGATGGGGCGTCAGGCGCTGACGGCGGCGATCGTGCTGGGGGCAATCTGGCTACTGAACGATTATCGCGGCGTGCCGACGCCGGTTTTACTGCTGGCCCTTCTGCTGCTGGGCGGCATGTTTATGGCAACGCGCACGGCGTTTGGCCGGCGTATTTATGCCATCGGCGGCAATCTTGAGGCGGCGCGTCTGTCGGGTATCAACGTAGAACGCACCAAACTCGCAGTCTTTGCCATCAACGGCCTGATGGTCGCGATTGCCGGACTGATCCTCAGCTCCCGCCTCGGAGCCGGTTCGCCGTCAGCCGGGAACATCGCCGAGCTGGATGCCATCGCCGCCTGTGTGATTGGTGGAACCAGCCTCGCCGGGGGGATCGGTAGCGTCGCGGGTGCGGTGATGGGCGCATTTATTATGGCTTCGCTGGATAATGGAATGAGTATGATGGACGTTCCAACGTTTTGGCAGTATATCGTCAAGGGCGCCATTCTGTTGCTGGCGGTCTGGATGGACTCCGCCACCAAGCGGCGAGCCTGAGAACAGCATCGTTACTTATTTGGGAAAGCAGCCATGTTTGAGAAGCGTCACCGCATTACGTTGTTATTCAATGCCAATAAAGCCTACGACCGTCAGGTGGTCGAAGGGGTTGGTGAATATTTGCAGGCGTCGCAATCCGAATGGGATATTTTTATTGAAGAGGATTTCCGCACCCGGCTCGAGAACATCAAGGACTGGCTGGGCGATGGCGTTATCGCCGACTATGACGACCCGGTGATTGAGCAGTTGCTGACGGACGTCGATGTCCCCATCGTCGGCGTCGGCGGCTCGTATTATTCCCCCGACAGCTACCCGCCGGTGCACTACATCGCCACCGATAACCTTGCCCTGGTTGAAGCCGCCTTTCTCCATTTAAAAGAGAAAGGCGTGCACCGTTTTGCCTTTTACGGGTTGCCCGCCTCAAGCGGCAAACGCTGGGCGGTGGAGCGTGAGCACGCATTCTGTCAACTGGTCGCGCAGGAGAAATATCGCGGCGTAGTGTATCAGGGGCTGGAGACCGCACCGGAAAACTGGCAGCACGCGCAAAACCGCCTGGCAGACTGGCTGCAAACGCTGCCGCCGCAAACCGGGATTATTGCCGTCACGGACGCCCGCGCCCGCCACGTGCTTCAGGTCTGCGAGCATCTGCACATTCCGGTGCCTGAAAAGCTGTGCGTCATTGGTATTGATAACGAAGAGCTGACGCGCTACCTGTCGCGCGTGGCGCTATCCTCGGTCGCTCAGGGAACGCGTCAGATGGGCTATCAGGCGGCGAAGCTACTGCATCGGCTGCTGGATAACGAATCGCTACCGCTGCAACGGTTACTGGTCCCGCCCGTGCGCGTGGTGGAGCGCCGTTCAACCGATTACCGCTCCTTAAGCGATCCGGCCGTTATTCAGGCGATGCACTACATCCGCAACCACGCCTGCAAGGGCATTAAGGTCGATCAGGTGCTGGATTCCGTCGGCATTTCGCGTTCGAACCTGGAGAAGCGGTTTAAAGAGGAGGTTGGCGAAACCATCCATGCGGTGATCCATGCGGAGAAACTGGAGAAAGCGCGCAGCCTGCTCATCTCAACGTCGCTGTCGATCAACGAAATCTCACAGATGTGCGGCTACCCGTCGCTTCAGTATTTTTACTCGGTGTTCAGGAAAGAGTATGACACCACCCCGAAAGAGTATCGGGAGCGGCACAGCGAGGTGCTAATCTAGAAAACAAAACGCCTTCCGATGGAAGGCGTTTTTTTACATTACATGTGCGAGGCGATTAAGCGCTGGTTATCCTGAAACATGGCGAACAGGTAGTTGTTATAACGCTGTCCCTGAGTCGAATACCCTTTCAGCTTGTGGATCATCGTGCTGGCCGTCACTTCCTGATCCGCTTTACGCAACTGGGCGCGTGACTTACGGAACGACGAGTAGGCCGGATGCGTATTCAGGTTCACCACGTAGGCGTTTACTGAATCTTTAACCGATGCAAACTGCGAATAACCTTTCACTTTGCCCGGCGCGTTAGTACAACGACCTTTTGCGCATTTCATGCCAAAGAGGTTGTTATTGTTACGCGCCAGCTTCGAGGTTCCCCAGCCGCTTTCGGCTGCGGCCATGGTGGCGACCATGCTGCCTGGAATAATGTCCACACGCTCTAACAGCGAGTTCCACGGCACGCGACGCGTGTTACCGTTCCACTTCACCTTGTAGCGTTTCGCAATGTCTTTAAGACGCGTGCGCTCAGACGGCGACCAGCGGCTCTCGTACTGTTTCGAGATCAGCCAGTTACGATCTGCGGTAATCGCAGCATTTTGACTTTTGATGTAAGGCATTACTGTCCGGAGAAACGCTTTTTTTCGTGGTGTCCCGGAAGGGTATTTTCGCAAATCAGGAAGTGAACTACTCTTTGCACTATTGCGAGAATACTCTTGTTTACTGCTAACCTTACTGCTTGTCGTCTTTATTACGTGGGCTTTCTTACTCGTTGTATCCGTGTGCGTCTTCGCAAGCACCTCACCCGAAAATGCCATGGTGAGTAACATGAGTATCGCGGCCCCATATCGTCGAATGGGAGTCGATATCATTAGGTCTCCTGGTCGGATTTCATCATTCCAACACCTTATTTTTTTCTCGAATTTGAGAGCGGAATCTCAAATCATAGCAAAAATAGACTTCAAGAGCACGTATAGAAATAGTCCAAATCCGAAACCATGTCATCTGAAACGTGTTCACGAAATCATCAATTCTGAAAAAATGTGCGCGATATCGCAGATAACCGCCTAATTTTGCGCGGGATCACTCATCCTTTCGCATCCTCCTGGCAGAACGTGCGCGGGGAGGAGTTGCTCCCGTCTTCCCGATGGCACACTGGTTAAAAAAGCCGCGAAGGAATTTGGAATGAAACGCACCGCACTCGCTTTTCTGCTTTTACCGGCACTGGCGCAGGCAGACTGGTCATCACCGGGCTTTGCCGCGTTTAAGGCTGAAGGCACCGGCGTTTTTACCAGCCAGGCAACGCTGACGAAGGGTACCCGCCCACTGACGCTCAGTTTTGACAACGCGTGCTGGCAGCCGACCGATGCGATAAAACTCAACGAGATGCTGTCGCTCAAACCTTGCGAAGGCACGCCGCCGCAGTGGCGTCTGTTTCGCGACGGCAGCTACCAGATGCGGATTGATACCCGCTCAGGCACGCCGACGCTGATGTTGACGGTACAACGCGAGGCGGAAAAAACCGTCGCGAACGTTATCCGCCAGTGTCCAGCGTGGGACGGCAAACCGCTTACGCTCGACGTCAGCCACACCTTCCCGGAAGGCTCGGTGGTGCGTGATTTTTACAGCAAGCAGACGGCGACGGTGCAAAACGGCAAAATCACCCTCCAGCCCGCGGCGAACAGCAACGGCCTGCTGCTGCTTGAGCGCGCCGAAACCGATAAACCCGCGCCGTTTAGCTGGCAAAACGCCACCGTCTATTTCGTGCTGACGGACCGCTTCGTCAATGGCGATCCTACCAATGACAACAGCTATGGCCGCCATAAAGACGGCATGCAGGAAATTGGAACCTTCCACGGAGGCGATCTCAAAGGGCTTGCCGGTAAACTCGACTACCTGCAGCAGCTCGGCGTCAATGCGCTGTGGATTAGCTCCCCGCTGGAGCAGATCCACGGTTGGGTGGGCGGTGGAACCAAAGGTGATTTCCCCCATTACGCCTATCACGGCTATTACACCCAGGACTGGACCACCCTCGATGCCAACATGGGCAACGAAGATGATTTGCGCCATCTGGTCGATGAAGCGCACAAGCGCGGCATCCGTATTCTGTTCGACATCGTGATGAACCACGCGGGCTACGCCACGCTGGCAGACATGCAGGCGTTTCAGTTTGGCGCGTTATACCTGCAGGGTGATGAGCTGAAGAAAACCCTGGGCGAGCGCTGGACGGACTGGAAACCAGGGGCCGGACAAAGCTGGCACAGCTTTAACGATTACATTAATTTCAGCGATAAAGCCGCGTGGGAAGCATGGTGGGGTAAAAAATGGATCCGCACCGACATCGGCGATTATGACAACCCTGGCTTTGACGATTTAACGATGTCGCTGGCCTTTTTACCGGATCTGAAAACGGAATCGACCGAGGCTTCCGGCCTGCCGAACTTTTATCAGCACAAGCCTGATACGAACGCGAAAGCCATTCCGGGCTTCACCCCGCGTGACTACCTGACGCACTGGCTTAGCCAGTGGGTGCGTGATTACGGCATTGACGGTTTTCGGGTCGATACCGCGAAGCACGTTGAGCTTGACGCGTGGCAACAGCTAAAAGACCAGGCAGGCCAGGCCCTGGCGGCGTGGAAAGCCGCTAACCCGGATAAAAAAGTCGATAACGCCCCGTTCTGGATGACGGGAGAGTCCTGGGGCCACGGCGTTATGCAGAGCGATTACTACCGCCACGGTTTCGATGCGATGATCAACTTTGATTATCAGGAGCAGGCGGCGAAGGCGGTGGACTGCCTGGCCGACATCGACCTGATCTGGCAGCAGATGGCCGAAAAACTGCAGAGCTTTAACGTCCTGAGCTATCTCTCGTCGCATGATACGCGGCTTTTCCGCGAAGGGGGCCAGCGTGCGGCAGAGCTGCTCCTGCTCGCACCGGGGAGTGTGCAGATCTATTACGGCGATGAATCAGAGCGGCCATTTGGTCCCACCGGCTCCGACCCGCTGCAGGGAACGCGATCGGACATGAACTGGCAGGACGTCACGGGTAAAAATGCCGCCACCGTCGCTCACTGGCAGATTTTAGGCCAGTTCCGCGCCCGCCATCCGGCAATAGGCGAAGGCGTACAAAAAACGCTGTCGCTTAAGGAGGGATACGGCTTTGTGCGCGAGCACAACGGCGATAAAGCGATGGTGGTGTGGGCAGGAAATTAAGCGCTACGTCCCCCTCACCCTAATCCTCGCCCCTTTGGGCAGAGGACCGGGGTGAGGAGAGAAAAAAGCATCAGAACAATACACTGAATAAATCAAAACCCACCATATAAAACATCAACACTGCCCTCTCCTCCCGATTTGCACCTGTCCGATGCTAGCGTTATGGTTACCCACTTTCATAATAAGCCAGACAGAACACCTGCTATGACGTTTTCACTTTTCGGCGACAAATTTACCCGCCATTCAGGCATTACCCGCCTGATGGAAGATCTCAATGACGGACTGCGCACCCCGGGCGCAATCATGCTTGGCGGCGGAAACCCGGCGCAGATCCCAGAGATGAATACCTATTTCCAGACGCTGCTGGCGCAGATGCTGGAAAGCGGCAAAGCTACCGACGCGCTGTGCAATTACGATGGCCCCCAGGGCAAAACCGAACTGCTGAAGCTCCTCGCCAACATGCTGCGTGACGAGCTCGGATGGGATATCGAACCGCAGAATATTGCACTGACAAACGGCAGCCAGAGCGCATTTTTCTACTTGTTTAACCTGTTCGCAGGACGTCGCGCCGACGGCACCACCAAAAAAGTGCTGTTCCCGCTGGCACCGGAGTACATTGGCTACGCCGATTCCGGCCTCGAAGAAGACCTGTTTGTCTCTGCACGCCCGAACATTGAGCTGCTGCCGGAAGGCCAGTTCAAATATCACGTCGATTTCGAGCACCTGCACATCGGTGAAGAGACGGGCATGATCTGCGTTTCGCGGCCAACCAACCCGACCGGCAACGTCATCACCGACGATGAGCTGATGAAGCTGGATGCGCTCGCCAATCAGCACAACATCCCTTTGGTTATCGATAACGCCTACGGCGTGCCGTTCCCGGGCATTATTTTCAGCGAAGCACGCCCGCTGTGGAACCCGAACATCGTTCTGTGCATGAGCCTCTCCAAGCTCGGCCTGCCGGGCAGCCGCTGCGGCATCATTATTGCCAATGAAAAAATCATCACCGCCATTACCAACATGAACGGCATTATCAGCCTCTCTCCCGGCGGTATAGGCCCGGCCATGATGTGCGAGATGATTAAAAATAACGACCTGCTGCGCCTGTCCAATGAGGTGATCAAGCCGTTCTATTACCAGCGCGTTCAGGAGACAATCGCGATCATTCGCCGCTATTTGCCGGAAGAACGCTGCCTGATCCACAAACCTGAAGGTGCCATTTTCCTGTGGCTGTGGTTTAAAGACCTGCCGATCACCACCGAACTGCTCTACCAGCGCCTGAAAAAACGCGGCGTGCTGATGGTGCCGGGCAATTACTTCTTCCCCGGGCTGGATAAGCCGTGGCCGCACACGCATCAATGCATGCGCATGAACTACGTGCCGGATCCGGAAAAAATCGAAGCGGGCGTGAAAATTCTCGCCGAAGAGATTGAGAACGCCTGGCGCGAAGGCGGCCAGTAGCATCTTTCGCCAGATTTCGCTGCCGTTCAGCGCGAAATCTGGCGTTTTTGAAGCGGTTCAGCGCTCGGGCATGGTTCCCACCAGCCCGATTCGTCTGTTATCCCTCGCGTACCGTAAACCCAAGCTCTTTTGAGATAGCGTCTGCGGTTTCACGCAACGGGGTAAGCAAGTTCTTTTCGCCCACCTGCTTCATACGCGATGTCGACAGCGAAATGGAGATGGCATACGGCACGCGGCCATGAATATCAAAGACCGGCACGGCGATACAGGATACCCCCAGTTCATTCTCTTCTTTATCCCGCGCCATGCTGTGCTCACGGATCTCTGCCAGTTCGCCGTACATCGCGTCCAGTTCAGTGATGGTGTTACGCGTCAGCGGCTGGATCTGGTCCTGATGGCTTTCCCAGTAGCTTGCAACATAATCCTGATGGCCAAATGCCATATAAATCTTGCCCATTGCCGAGCAGTAGAGCGGCATATGCTGGCCGATATAGGCGCGGGTGCGCAGCATTCCGGTTGTCGGCTCAAGCTTATAAATCAGGATCGCATGGTCATCTTCACGGCTGGAGAAGTTCACCGTCTCGCCGGTCGCGATGTTCAGCGCCTCAAGATGCGGTGCCGCCACATGAATGATGTTCAGGGATGACAACGCCTTTTGCCCGACGGCAATAAATTTGGTGGTCAAACGATAGCTGCCCGCCGCAGGAGCTGGCGTGACATACCCGCAGGACTGCAACCCCTGCAATAGCCGGTGAACCGTACTCTTATTCAGCCCGGCAAGCTCGGAGAGATGGGCAAGAGGACACCCGTTCGGATAGTTGCTGAGGATCTCAATCAGCATCAGGCCGCGAAACAAGCTCTGGCTACCTGCTGGCCTCTCTTTTTCTTGCGTCATTTCGCTCTCTTTCATGCTCATTGATTAGCTCCTTTCTTCTCGCGCTCCGATGGTAGCGCAAAGTGTGGCTCAGTTCACGATCTCAACAGAAAAAACACAACCAGTTGATTTTAATCGATTTTGAAAATCATAAATGTCGTTGATCTGACAAAAATTGATCGTTATATTTGAAATCAGATTTCGCATAGTGAAATTTAGAGATAAAAAAGCACTCACACTTGCCCCTTAAAAGCACAGGAGAACAGGGATGAAAGTGACCTTTGATGAGTTGAAAGCGGCGTTCAATCGGGTACTGATCGCGCGCGGCATACAAGCAGACACTGCAGATGCCTGCGCGGAGATGTTCGCCCGCACCACGGAATCCGGCGTCTATTCCCACGGTGTGAACCGTTTCCCGCGTTTTATTCAGCAACTTGATGCTGGCGACATCATTCCTGACGCCCAGCCAAAACGGATCACCACGCTGGGCGCCATTGAACAGTGGGATGCGCAACGCGCCATCGGTAACCTGACGGCAAAGAAAATGATGGATCGTGCTACCGAGCTGGCGTCCGATCACGGGATAGGTCTGGTAGCACTTCGTAACGCAAACCACTGGATGCGCGGCGGCAGCTACGGCTGGCAGGCGGCGGAGAAGGGATATATCGGCATTTGCTGGACCAACTCGATTGCCGTCATGCCCGCCTGGGGATCAAAAGCGTGCTGTATCGGCACAAACCCACTGATCGTGGCGATCCCGTCTAACCCCATCACCATGGTGGACATGTCAATGTCGATGTTCTCTTACGGCATGCTGGAAGTGAATCGCCTGGCGGGGCGCGAGCTGCCGGTGGACGGTGGATTCGACGACGACGGCAACCTGACCCGTGAACCGGGCGTCATTGAGAAAAATCGCCGCATTCTGCCGATGGGTTACTGGAAAGGTTCTGGCCTCTCTATCGTGCTGGATATGATCGCCACCCTGCTTTCCAACGGCTCCTCCGTGGCGGAAGTAACCCAGGACAACAGCGATGAGTACGGCGTATCGCAAATCTTCATTGCCATCGAGGTAGATCGCCTGATCGACGGCCCAACCCGTGACGCCAAACTGCAGCGCATTATGGACTTCATCACCACCGCCGAACGCGCCGATGAAAACGTCGCCGTCCGTCTGCCTGGGCATGAGTTTACGCGCCTGCTGGAGGAGAACCGCCGGGACGGCATCACCATCGACGACAGCGTGTGGGCGAAAATCCAGTCTCTGTAAGGAGGGGCCATGATATTCGGACATATTTCACAGCCAAATCCGTGCCGCCTGCCGCAGGCAATTGAAAAAGCACTTAATTTCCTGCGCACTACCGATTTCGCCACGTTTGAGCCAGGTGTCGTCGAAATTGATGGACGCACTATTTTTGCCCAAGTGCTCGACCTGACGACCCGGGAACCGCATGAAAATCGCCCGGAAGTACATCGTCGTTATCTGGATATTCAATTTCTGGCATCGGGTGAAGAGAAAATAGGTATCGCCATTGATACCGGTAATAACAAAATCAGCGAATCACTGCTCGAACAGCGGGATATTATTTTTTATCACGACAGCGAGCATGAATCGTTTATCGAAATGATACCCGGCAGCTATGCCATATTTTTCCCGCAGGATGTGCACCGTCCTGCCTGTATTAAGAACACAAGTTCTGAAATTCGTAAGATTGTGGTGAAAGTAGCAGTCAGCGAATTACAGTAATTTACTGATAAATACAGGAACGCGAAATGACCAACACCGGTTTTATTATTGGTGCGTACCCCTGCGCACCCTCGTTTCACCAGAAAGGGGAACAACAAGAGCAAGCCTTCTGGCGGGAACTTGCCGACACGCCTTATATACGCGGTCTGGAACAACCGTGCCTTGAAAACCTTCATCCGTTTGGCGATGAATGGTTATTCCGGCACACCCCAGGCGACTGGCGCATGGTGGTGACAGCAGTGATGGAAACCATGCGTCGCCGCGCTACCAACGGCGCATTTGGCCTGGCGTCAGCCGACGAAGACCAGCGTAAAGCCTGCGTTGAATATTACCGCCATCTACATCAGAAAATTACCGCCGTGAACGCCCGTTTTCCGGGAAAAGTAATCGCGCTGGAAATGCAGGCGGCACCGCAGGCGGGCAACGACAATGTAGGGCAAGCCACCGAGGCGTTCTCCCGTTCCATCAAGGAGATCGCGGGCTGGGACTGGCCCTGCGATCTGATACTGGAACACTGCGATTCCATGACCGGCCCCGCGCCACGTAAGGGATTCTTACCTTTAGAGCAGGTGCTTGACGTGGTGAGCACAACGAATATCAGCGTCTGCATCAACTGGGCGCGTTCTGCTATCGAAGGTCGCAACACCACCCTTCCGCTTGTGCATGTCCAGGCGGCAGTCAGGGCAGAAAAACTGGGGGCGCTGATGTTTTCGGGTACGACCACCCGCGGGGAATACGGTGAATGGCAGGATCTGCATGCGCCGTTTTCTTCGTTCTGCACCGACAGTTTACTCAGCACCGAACATGCAAAAACACTTTTTACTGCGGCGAACGCCGCATCCCTGAAATTCTCCGGTATTAAATTACTGGAAATAAATGCTAATGCTGATGTCAGCCATCGCATCGCAATATTGCGCGACGGCATTAGCGCTCTCCATAACGCAACACAATAAAAATAAAAACACTTATTCCGGTTACATTCACTGAGATATTAAATATGAATATTTCTAATCATGCTCTACACGCGAACATTCCGCGCCAGCGCTGGCTAAGAATCATTCCCCCTATTCTTATCGCCTGCATCATTTCCTATATGGACCGCGTAAATATTGCGTTTGCTATGCCCGGTGGTATGGACGAAGAACTCGGTATTTCCGCCACGATGGCGGGCCTGGCGGGTGGCATCTTCTTTATCGGCTATCTGTTTCTCCAGGTACCGGGCGGCAAGATTGCCGTTCACGGCAGTGGCAAGAAATTCATCGGCTGGTCGCTCGTGGCGTGGGCGGTTATTTCGGTGCTGACGGGCCTCGTCACGAACCAGTACCAGCTCCTGGTCCTGCGCTTCTTACTCGGCGTGGCGGAAGGCGGGATGCTGCCCGTGGTACTTACGATGATCAGCAACTGGTTCCCGGATGCCGAGCGCGGTCGCGCGAATGCGATTGTGATTATGTTTGTGCCTATCGCCGGGATCATCACCGCACCGTTATCGGGCTGGATCATCACCGCGCTCGACTGGCGTTGGTTATTCATCATCGAAGGGCTGATGTCCGTGGTAGTACTGGTGCTGTGGGCCTTCACCGTTTACGACCGACCGCAGGAAGCTCGCTGGATCTCTGAAGCGGAGAAGCGCTATCTGGTGCAAACGCTGGCCGCAGAGCAGCGCGCGATTGCCGGTAAAGAGGTAAAAAACGCGTCACTGAGCGCTGTGCTTTCCGACAAAACCATGTGGCAGCTGATCGCCCTGAACTTCTTCTATCAGACCGGTATTTACGGTTACACCCTCTGGCTGCCCACCATCCTGAAAGAGCTGACGCATACCAGCATCGGTCAGGTGGGGATGCTCGCCGTTCTGCCTTACGTCGGCGCGATTGCAGGCATGTTCCTGTTCTCATCACTCTCGGACCGCACCGGTAAACGCAAGCTGTTCGTCTCCCTGCCGCTGATTGGTTTTGCGCTCTGCATGTTCCTCTCGGTGACCTTAAAAGAGAACATCTGGCTGGCCTATGCCGCGCTGGTGGGTTGCGGATTCTTCCTGCAATCGGCCGCAGGGGTGTTCTGGACGATTCCGGCGCGTTTGTTCAGCGCCGAGATGGCGGGCGGCGCGCGCGGCGTGATTAACGCCCTGGGCAATCTCGGTGGGTTCTGCGGCCCGTATGCAGTCGGCGTGCTGATCACCCTCTACAGCAAAGATGCCGGCGTTTACTGCCTGGCGGTATCACTGGCACTGGCCGCACTGCTGGCCCTGCTATTACCGGCAAAATGCGATGCCGGAGCAGAGCCTCATCCCTCGGTGAACCCGCATAAGCATGTGGCCTGATGTCCTTCCCCTTCTCCCACCGGGAGAGGGGAAAAACCAAATCGTAGGCCGGGTAAGCGAAGCGCCACCCGGCAAGCAAGGGAAGCAAAGATGAGTGAAAAAGAACCCTTCTGGCTGGGTATCGATTGTGGCGGTACTTATCTGAAAGCCGGTTTGTACAACAGCCAGGGCAGAGAAGTTTGTATCGAACGCCGTGCGGTGGCCACGCTCAGCCCACATGCAGGCTACGCCGAGCGGGATATGCACGCGCTTTGGCAGCACTGCCATGCAACCGTCGCCCGGTTGCTGAAAAATTCAGGCGTAGACGGCGAACAGATCAAAGGCGTTGGCATTTCTGCGCAGGGCAAGGGGCTGTTTCTTCTCGATAAACGGGATAAACCGCTCGGCAACGCGATGCTCTCCTCCGACCGCCGGGCCCTGGAGATTGTGCAGCGCTGGCAGCAGGACGGCATTCCCGAAAAACTCTATCCGCATACGCGCCAGACGCTGTGGACGGGGCATCCCGTGTCGCTTCTGCGCTGGGTCAAAGAAAACGAACCGCAGCGGTATCAACAGATTGGCTGCGTGATGATGGCGCATGACTATTTGCGCTGGTGCCTCACGGGCGTAAAAGGCTGCGAAGAGAGCAATATCTCCGAATCCAACCTCTACAACATGCAGACAGGCCGGTACGACCCACAGCTCACGCGCTGGCTGGGTATTGATGAAATCGACGGCGCGCTGCCGCCCATTGTCGGTTCAGCAGAAATTTGCGGGGAAATCACCGCTCAGGCAGCCGCACTGACCGGTCTCGCGGCGGGCACGCCCGTCGTTGGTGGACTGTTTGATGTGGTTTCCACCGCGATCTGCGCCGGGCTGCATGATGAACACACCCTGAATGCCGTAATGGGTACATGGGCCGTCACCAGCGGTATCGCCAACGGCATTCGCGACAACGAGCCATTTCCTTATGTCTATGGCCGCTATGTTCACCCGCAGCATTACATCGTCCATGAAGCTAGCCCGACGTCCTCCGGCAATCTCGAATGGCTGACAGCGCAATGGGGCGATATGTCATTTGATGAGATAAACCGCGCCGTCGCCAGCTTGCCGAAAGCCGGAAGTGAGGTGATCTTCTTGCCATTTCTCTACGGCAGCAATGCCGGGCTGGAGATGACCAGCGGGTTCTACGGTATGCAGGCGCTGCACACTCGCGCGCACCTTCTCCAGGCCGTTTACGAAGGCGTGGTGTTCAGCCATATGACTCACCTTAACCGGTTGCTGGAGCGCTTTACCCAGGTGCGGGCATTGCGCGTCACGGGCGGCCCTGCTCATTCGGATGTGTGGATGCAAATGCTTGCGGACGTCAGTGGTCTGGCTATCGAACTGCCGCAGGTAGAGGAGACCGGCTGTTCCGGCGCGGCCCTGGCCGCACTCGTGGGAACGGGTGTCTATCCCGATTTTCACACCGCGCAGCGCGCCCTCACCCATGCCTGCAGGGTTATCGAACCCGATATGCACGCGCATGCGGCCTACCAGCGTAAATACCACCGCTACCAGTTACTGATATCAGCACTACAGGGCTATCACGCCCGCGTTAAGGAGTATGACTTATGAGCCGACCATTACTTCAGCTGGCGCTCGACCACACTTCACTGTCAGCTGCACAGCGCGATGTCGCGTTATTAACGGACTGCGTTGATATCGTCGAAGCGGGCACCATTCTGTGTCTGACCGAAGGGCTGAATGCGGTGCGTGCGCTGCGTCAGCAATGCCCGGACAACATCATCGTCGCGGACTGGAAAGTGGCCGACGCCGGAGGGACGCTGGCGGAACAGGCGTTCGGCGCAGGCGCCAACTGGATGACCATCATCTGCGCCGCACCGCTGGCCACCGTCGAAAAAGGTCATGAGGTGGCTCAACGCTGCGGCGGCGAAATCCAGATGGAATTGTTTGGCAACTGGACGCTGGAAGATGCCCGCGCCTGGCACCGCGCTGGCGTTAAGCAGGCGATTTATCACCGCGGACGTGACGCACAGGCCAGTGGGCAACAGTGGGGCGAAGCGGATCTTGCCAGAATGAAGGCCCTCTCCGATATCGGTTTGCAGCTCTCGATTACCGGCGGCATTACCCCCGCCGACCTGCCGCTGTTTAAGTCAATCAACGTTAAGGCGTTTATCGCCGGGCGCGCCCTGGCAGGCGCAGAACATCCGCCGCAGGTGGCACAGGTATTCCACCAGCAAATCCGCGACATCTGGGGAGAGTAACCATGCGACAGCATCCGTTGGGTATATACGAAAAAGCGCTGCCGAAAGCTCTCTCCTGGCCGGAACGTTTAGTTCTGGCGAAAAGCTGCGGGTTTGATTTTGTTGAGATGTCGGTTGATGAGACGGACGAGAGACTATCGCGTCTGGAATGGAATACTACGCAGCGCGCCTCTCTGGTCGAAGCCATGCTGGAGACAGGCGTGTCGATCCCGTCGATGTGTTTGTCCGCCCATCGTCGCTTTCCGTTTGGCAGCCGCGACGAAACCGTGCGTGAACGCGCCCGCGAGATCATGACCAAAGCCATCAGGCTGGCGCGCGATTTGGGCATTCGTACCATTCAACTGGCGGGTTACGACGTTTATTACGAAGAGCATGACGCAGGCACGCAGCAGCGCTTTGCCGAAGGGCTGGCGTGGGCCGTTGAGCAGGCGGCTGCCGCGCAGGTGATGCTGGCGGTGGAGATCATGGACACCGCCTTTATGAACTCCATCAGCAAGTGGAAAAAGTGGGACGAGATGCTGGCATCCCCATGGTTCAGCGTCTATCCGGACGTCGGCAACCTGAGCGCGTGGGGCAACGACGTCACCGCCGAACTGACGCTGGGTATTGACCGTATCGCGGCTATTCACCTGAAAGACACCCAGCCCGTTACCGCACAAAGTCCCGGACAGTTCCGCGACGTACCGTTTGGCGAGGGCTGCGTCGATTTCGTGGGCGTGTTTTCCACGCTGAAGAAGCTGAACTATCGCGGCGCATTTCTGGTTGAAATGTGGACCGAAAAAGCAAAAGAACCGGTGCTGGAGATTATCCAGGCACGCCGCTGGATTGAAGCCCGTATGCAGGAAGGAGGCATGACATGTTAGAACAACTCAAAGCCGAAGTGCTGGCGGCCAATCTGGCGCTTCCCGCCCACCGGCTGGTGACATTAACCTGGGGCAACGTCAGCGCCGTTGACCGTGAAAGCGGTCTGATGGCGATTAAGCCTTCCGGCGTGGAATACGACGTGATGACCGCTGAAGATATGGTTATCGTGGATATCGCCACGGGCCAGGTGGTTGAGGGCAGCAAAAAACCCTCATCAGACACGCCAACCCACCTCGCGCTCTATCGCCGTTATCCGGAGATTGGCGGCATTGTCCATACCCACTCACGCCACGCCACAATCTGGTCGCAGGCAGGGTTAGATCTCCCGGCCTGGGGCACCACCCACGCGGACTACTTCTACGGCGCAATACCCTGCACCCGGCTGATGACCACGGCAGAAATTGAGGATGAATATGAGTACCAGACGGGTGAAGTGATCATTAAAACCTTTGAAGAAAGAGACCTGAGCCCAATGCAGGTTCCGGCGGTGCTGGTGCACTCTCACGGCCCGTTTGCGTGGGGCAAAGATGCTGCCGATGCGGTACATAATGCCGTCGTACTGGAAGAGTGTGCCTACATGGGCCTGTTCTCGCGCCAGCTTGCACCGCAGCTACCGGACATGCAGCAGGCGCTGCTCGACAAGCATTATCTGCGCAAGCACGGCGCGAATGCCTATTACGGCCAGTAATTACCCGGAATTAATATGTTCCTTACAGTACCGCCGTTTCCAGACGGCGGGCGTCAGCCCGGTATGTTTAGAGAATATCTGCCGGAAATAGCCAACGTCGTTAAATCCGCATCGGGTGGCAACCTCGGTTATTGACGCTGCATCGCTTAATAACAGCTTTTCTGCTGCCCTGATGCGCTGGCGGTGAATGGCCTCGGTCAGGGTTAAATGAAAGGTTTTACGAAATACCCTGCCGAGATAATCGGCATTACAGTGCAACGCTTTTGCCAGCTGCGAGGTGGAAAGCGGCAAATGAAATTGCGTGCGAATAAGCTGTTTGGCTTTCCACGCAATGGCCGTACTCGCTTCATCGCTTTTATCTTCGTAGCTCCGGGAAAGTGAGACCTGCTGTAAAATCAGCAGCACGATGATTTCCAGCGCCACGCTTCGCTGTAATTTTTCCTGTTCGCTCAGGAATTGTCGAAATAGCGCGATGACATATTGCGGATCCCTGACAACGCAATATTGCTCTATTTCGAGCGGAAACGCCTGCGGCAGGGATTCATTAACGCGCTCGATATCAAAGTGCAGCCAGTAGAAACGCAGATCCCCCGGAAAGTCTTCTGTCCCCACGTGTCGACGGCCCGGCCACAGCAGTAAACTCTCGCCCGCTTTTACCTCAAACACCCTGTCGTCTTCCTGAATCGTTAATGTCCCCTTTTCGACAAAGATAATTTCCCACGACGTTAATTTACGCGACGGATGGCGTCCCACGCCCCGGGAAATAAATAACCCTCCGTTTTGTACTTTAATCGGAAGCGCTATGGATAATTCAAGCATAGATATTCACCATTCCGCTTTTATCTCCGAAGAAATTGCGTTTATTTATTGAATAATAACAAATAGTGCCAGCGCTGCTCGATCGAACTCACATTTTCATCATCAGGTCGGAATCGTCATCTTTTTATACTTTTCCCTTCCCTTGTTGGCATAGCCGTTCAATGCAGAATAAAAGAGGTACCTTGCAAAAAATAATAAAATTCGATTACCGAGGAGTGACCTGATGACTTCCACACCGATTACAAAGTCTGATGTTGCACAGCGGGCGAGAGATGACCGTTTATCCATTCGCGAAAAAATAGGCTATGGCCTCGGCGATGCGGGCGGAACGGTGATTACCTGCTTAATTATGAATTTTCTTACCTTTTTCTATACCGACGTTTTTGGCCTGACCCCCGCGCTGGTGGGGACACTGTTTATTGCGCTGCGCGTGTTTGACGCCATTTCCGATCCGGTGATGGGGGTTATTGCCGACCGCACGCAGAGCCGCTGGGGGCGTTTTCGTCCCTGGCAACTGTGGGTGGCGGTTCCCATCGGGATTATCGGCGTTCTGACCTTTACCGTTCCGGACGCCAGCATGGGGGTCAAAATCGCCTGGGCGTTCGGAACCTATCTGCTCCTGTCCGTAGGTTATACCGCCATCAACGTGCCCTATTGCGCGCTGATCAACACCATGACCACCCGTCACAACGAAGTGATCGCCTGCCAGTCATGGCGCTTTGTGCTGTGCGGCGTCGCGGGGTTTTTGGTCTCGGTTGGGCTGCCGTGGCTGGTCGCTGAGCTGGGGCAAGGTAACACCGCCCGTGGCTACCAGCTTGGGGTCGGCGTGCTGTGCGCCATCGCCGTGATCATGTTCCTGTGCTGCTTCTTCTGGGTACGAGAGCGCGTGCCGCTGGCGCTGATGGGCAAATTCACGCTACGCGAGCATCTCGCAGGCCTGCGTAAAAACGATCAGCTACTGCTGATGCTGGTGATGTCATTTCTGCTGATAAACGTCTTTAACATTCGCGGCGGCGGATACATGTACTTCATCACCTACGTTTTGCAGGGAAGTACCGTTTATACCTCACTGTTTTTCACCATGGTGACCTTTGCGGCGATCCTGGGCGCGGTGATCGTCAATCCGCTGTCCCGGCGTATTGATACCGTCAAACTCTACTATTACACCAACCTGGTGCTGGCCGCTGTTGCCCTGGGCATGTGGTTCCTGCCGGGCGGGCCGGCCCATCAAACGCTCTGGCTGGTCGTCATTCTCAGCAACGGCGTGATCCTGGGCTTTACCCTGCCACTGCACTTCTCCCTGATGGCCTTCGCCGATGACTACGGCGAGTGGAAAAACGGCGTGCGTTCATCAGGCATGAACTTCGCCTTCAATCTGTTTTTCATCAAGCTTGCGTGGGCGTCCAGCGCCGGGATCATCAGCCTGGTGTTCATCGCAGTCGCCTACCAGCCGGGCGCGGGTAACCAGACGCCGGCCTCTTTGCAGGGCATTACCGCCATGGAGACGCTGCTCCCTGCTCTTTTCCACCTGCTGCTGGCGGTCTCTATCCGCTGGTGCAGGCTTAACAACCCGATGATGTCGCGCATTGCCACCGATCTGCGCCAGCGTCACGTCTCGTCCTGAGGAGAATGTCATGACCCTAATGGAAGCCAACCTGCATAACCTGAAAATTAACGATCCGTTTCTCGGCCAGTACCAGCGGCTGGTTCGCGACGTGGTGATCCCGTATCAGTGGAATGCGCTGAACGACCGCGTTGCGGATGCGGAGACAAGCCACGCCATCACCAACTTCCGCATTGCGGCAGGTCTGGAGGACGGGGAGTTTTACGGTATGGTGTTTCAGGACAGCGACGTGGCGAAATGGCTTGAGGCCGTGGCGTGGTCGCTGTGCCAAAAACCCGATCCCGAACTGGAACAAACCGCAGATGAGGTGATCGAACTTGTCGCAGCGGCGCAGTGCGAGGACGGCTATCTGAACACCTACTTTACGGTCAAAGCCCCCGGCGAGCGCTGGACCAACCTCGCCGAATGCCACGAGCTTTACTGCGCCGGACACATGATTGAAGCGGGCGTGGCCTGGTTTCAGGGTACCGGAAAGCGCCGCCTGCTGGAGGTCGTCTGTAAGCTGGCGGACCATATCGACAGCGTCTTTGGGCCAGGGGAAAAACAGCTGCATGGTTATCCAGGCCATCCGGAAATTGAGCTGGCGCTAATGCGGCTCTATGACGTCACGCAAGAGCCGCGCTACATGGCGCTGGTGAATTACTTTATTGAGGCGCGCGGCACGACGCCCCATTTCTATGATATCGAATACGAGAAGCGCGGCAGAACCTCGCACTGGCATAACTACGGCCCGGCCTGGATGGTCAAAGACAAAGCCTACAGCCAGGCCCACCAGCCGCTTTCAGAACAGCAAACGGCTATCGGCCATGCGGTGCGTTTTGTGTACCTGATGGCGGGCATGGCGCATCTGGCTCGCCTGAGTAACGACGACGGCAAACGCCAGGATTGCCTGCGGCTGTGGAGAAATATGGCCCAGCGCCAGCTGTACATCACGGGCGGGATCGGCTCGCAAAGCAGCGGCGAGGCCTTCAGCAGCGATTACGATCTGCCTAACGATACGGTGTATGCAGAAAGCTGCGCCTCTATCGGCCTGATGATGTTTGCCCGCCGGATGCTGGAGATGGAGGCAGACAGCCAGTATGCCGACGTGATGGAGCGGGCGTTATACAACACGGTGCTGGGCGGAATGGCGCTCGACGGTAAGCATTTTTTCTACGTGAACCCGCTTGAAGTGCATCCCAAAACGCTGGCGTTTAACCATATTTATGACCATGTCAAACCCGTCCGCCAGCGCTGGTTTGGCTGTGCCTGCTGCCCGCCGAACATCGCGCGCGTGCTGACGTCGCTGGGTCATTACATCTATACCCTTCATCCGGAAACGTTATTCATCAATCTGTATGTCGGGAACGACATCGCCGTCCCGGTTGGCGATCAGCAGCTGCGGCTGCGTATCAGCGGAAATTACCCGTGGCATGAGCAGGTTAACATTGAGATCGCCTCGCCCGTTCCGGTCACCCACACGCTGGCGCTCCGGCTGCCGGACTGGTGCGAAAATCCCGAAGTATCGCTGAACGGCGCAGCGGTGACGGGTGAGGTATCGCGTGGCTACCTCTACCTGCGCCGCAGCTGGCAGGAGGGCGATGTGTTAACGCTGACGCTGCCGATGCCGGTTCGTCGGGTGTACGGTAATCCCCAGGTTCGCCAGCAGGCGGGTAAAGTCGCTTTGCAGCGCGGTCCGCTGGTCTATTGTCTGGAGGAAGCAGACAACGGCACCGGGCTGCACAACCTGTCCCTGCCCGCTGACAGCGAATTCCGTGTTTTTGAAGGAAAAGGCATGTTTGCCCATAAAATGGTGATTCAGGCAGAGGGCGTCGCGCGGTGCGCCGCGCAGGCCAATTCAGACGCGCTCTGGCAGTACGATCGCGCCCCGGTACATCGTGAGCCACGCACGCTGACCTTTATTCCGTGGTTTAGCTGGGCTAACCGGGGAGAAGGGGAAATGCGGATTTGGGTCGATGAAGGCTAAATCGCGCTAGCCTGTTGCCCTCTCCCACGAGAGAGGGCGTAAACCGTCACCCGGCTTTCGACATCAAAAACGCCAGGCCACGCCGGTCATCAGCGCGACGCTGTCGTCGCGGTCGATCATCGGGCTGTTCTTCACGTCGTCCGGTAAAACCGTGTATACCGCGCTGGCCGTGATGAACAGGCTTTTTGTCAGCTGATATTTCGCCGCCAGGCCAACGTATGGCGTCCAGCTGTCATCCGCAGTGTAATCATCCAGCCCTGAGCGGCGAGACTCGCTGTCGGATACGCCATAGTAATAGTCGTTATAGCTTTTATCGCTATAGAACACGCCGACGGAGGGGGTCAGGATCAGGCGTTCCATGCGAATCGGGTGGAAATACGAGATTTCAGCGATCGTGCCGCCGCTTTCATCCATCACGTCGCCGGAGAGCGCCAGTTTCAGGCTGCCCCAGCGCTCATGACGATAATATGCGCCGCCCAGGAAAGCGGATGCCTTGCGCTCGTCCAGGCGTTTCATCTGGTGGTCGTCATTGTCGTCCGGATCAAAATGCAGGGGCATCCAGGAGGCAGTGAGGCTGAGTTCGTTTTTGTCGTCCTTCCACATAATCCACCCACCGGTGGTTTGACGCACGTAGAAACGATCGCCTTCATAGCTGATTAACGGCAAGGCGGTCGTATTTTGGTTATACCCTTTGTAAGGCGATTCATTAAATACCGCCCCCGCCCCGAGAGAAAAACCGTCAGCCATTGCGGAGAATGACGAAAATAACACGACAGCAATCAGTAAATTATATTTAACAGTCATTCCATGTAATCCATTTATACGCAGGTAAACGAGACGCATAATAATGGTTACAAATTTACCAAAGCAACGCAGCTGATTATATAATAGTATATCGGCAATGATATAAATGGATACGCAAGATGCTTAACCTGCAGTTAAAGCCGCGAGATTTAAAAATAATTTCTATTATCGCCGCAACGCGCAGCATTGGGGATGCCGCCGCTCTGCTGGGGATGGCGCAGGCCAACGTCAGCAAATATCTCGCTGATTTTGAAAACCGCATTGGCCTTAAGGTGTTCGAGCGCACCACGCGCCAGCTCGCGCTCACGCCGTTCGGCGAGGCGCTGTTGCCCTACATCAATGCGTCACTGGATAAGAACAACCAACTCGTTAATTTCATTGCTGATTATAAACATGAGAAGCGAGGAAAAGTGACGATATACGCCCCGACGGGCATTGTGACCTACCTGGCGCGCAACGTTATCCATCTTATTGAAGACATTGGCGACATCCGCCTCTCGTTGAAAACCTATAATCTTGAGCGCAGTGAATTCTCCGAGGGCGTCTCTTTTCCCGACGACTGCGATATTTTAATTACCTACGCCCCGCCAAAAGATGAAAGTTTAGTGGCAACGGTATTGAGAAAGTATTCCGTTACGGCGTTTGCAACGGTCGATTACTTAAAACAACATCCTATTAGCAGCCCGCAGGATTTAAAAGATCATTCCTGCATTCTCATCGATTCGATGATGGTTAATGACGCCAATATCTGGCCTTTCCGCGTCCCTGGCAGTAACGACATCTGCGATTATAAAGTCACCGGCAATTATATTTGCGATAATACCCAAACCGCGCTGGAGCTGGCCCGTAATAATCTGGGCATTGTTTTTGCTCCGAAAGTGAGCCTGAAAAGCGAGTTAACGCAAGGGACGCTCGTCCCCTGCTTTCCACACCAGGACGAGTGGTGGCTCGATCTCACCGCCATCTTCAAAAAACGCGAGTACCAGCCCTGGCGCGTCCAGTACGTCCTGGACGCCATTCTTGACTGCCTGCGCCAGCAGCTGGTTCAGGCCACCCCCGGGCGGCCTGAACAGGATGATTAGAACAGCCCTAACGGTTTATCGGAATAACTGACCAGCAGGCATTTCGTCTGCTGATAGTGTTCCAGCATCATCTTGTGGGTTTCCCGCCCAATGCCTGACTGCTTATAGCCCCCGAAGGCCGCATGCGCCGGATAGGCATGATAGCAGTTAGTCCACACGCGTCCCGCCTGAATGCCGCGCCCCATCTTATAGGCCAGATTACCGTTACGGCTCCATACGCCAGCCCCTAAGCCGTACTGGGTGTCGTTGGCGATTTCAAGCGCCTCCTCCATGGTTTTGAAGGTGGTCACGGCCAGCACCGGGCCGAAAATCTCCTCCTGGAAGACGCGCATGCTGTTCTTGCCAGACAGGATCGTTGGCTCAAGATAGTAGCCCTCCTGCAGATCGCCGCCCAGAAGCTTACGACGGCCACCGGTCAGCACATCGGCACCCTCTTTTTTACCGATATCGATGTAGTTAAGGATGGTTTCCAGCTGCCCGTGGGAGACCTGCGCGCCCATCTGCGTCACGCTATCCAGCGGATTGCCGCTGCGAATCGACTCTACGCGCCGGATCGCCCGCTCCATAAAGCGCTCATAAATCGATTCCTGAACCAGCGCCCGGCTGGGGCAGGTACACACTTCGCCCTGGTTGAAGGCGAACAGCGCAAACCCCTCCAGTGCCTTATCGAAGAAGGCGTCTTCCTCATCCATCACGTCGGCAAAGAAGATATTCGGCGACTTCCCGCCCAGCTCCAGCGTAACCGGGATGATGTTCTGGGTCGCATACTGCATGATCTGCTGGCCCACTTCCGTCGACCCGGTAAAGGCCACCTTGGCGATGCGTTTTGAGGTCGCCAGGTATTCGCCAATTTCGCCCCCTGCGCCGTTGACCACGTTGATGACGCCCGGCGGCAACAGATCGCCAATCACCTCCATCAGCAATAGCACGGAGAGCGGCGTTAAGCGTGCAGGCTTGAGTACCACGCAGTTGCCCGCTGCCAGCGCGGGGGCCATTTTCCAGCTCGCCATCAGCAGCGGGAAGTTCCACGGAATGATTTGCCCCACCACCCCTAGCGGCTCGTGGAAGTGATACGCCACGGTGTCGCTGTCGACCTCGCTGATACCGCCCTCCTGGGCGCGGATGCAGGAGGCAAAATAGCGGAAGTGGTCGATCGCCAGCGGAACGTCTGCCGCCATGGTTTCGCGGATCGGCTTACCGTTATCCCAGGTTTCCGCTGTCGCCAGCAGCTCCAGGTTTTGCTCCATCCGGTCGGCGATTTTAAACAGGATGGCAGCCCGATCCTGCACAGAGGTCTGTCCCCACTTATCCTTGACCTTATGCGCCGCATCCAGCGCCAGATCGATATCACGCTTGCCGGAGCTGGCAATTTCACACAGCGGCTGCCCGGTGACGGGCGTCAGGTTGGAATAGTATTCGCCGTCGACGGGGGCCACCCAGTCGCCGCCGATAAAGTTGTCATAACGGGGTTTTAGCTTAAGAGGAAAACCATACTCGCCAGGCTGAATGCGCGATGAGGGAGGATTATTTGTCATGACCGTCTCCTTGCTGTTGGTGTACATCAAGGGTAGTTCCGGCTGGCTATTTTCTCGCCAGCCGGTGACGGGTTTACGAGCCGTATCACGGATTACCGTACTTTACGTTTCGTTTCTGCCGCTGAGCCATACTTAATAGCTTAAAGGCTCATGAGGAACGATGCGATGCAGCTATTTATTGGCTTTGACGTGGGCGGAACCCACATCAAACACGGCGTGATTGATGAAAACGGCAAGGAACTGACGTCTGAGGAGTACGACACACCGGAGGATGAAGCATCCTTTAAACAGAAATGGAAAGCGGTGGTGGAAGCGTACCAGCAGGAGCATGACGTTGTCGGCATCGGGGTGAGCTTTCCAGGCCATATCAATCACCATACCGGCGAAGCGGCGAAAGCAGGCGCGCTTGAGTATCTTGACGGCAAAAACCTGTGTGCGCTTTTTGCAGAGCTGACCGACCTGCCCGTGACCATCGAAAACGACGCCAACTGCGCGGCGCTGGGCGAACGCTGGCAAGGGGCAGGGAAAGATTACGAGCATTTCGTCTGCATCACCATCGGCACGGGTATCGGCGGCGGGATCGTGATGGAAGGCGACCTTTATCGCGGCTCGCACTATCGGGCGGGTGAATTTGGCGTGCTTCCCGTCGGCAATAACGGCGAATGCATGCACGAGGTGGCATCTGCCAGCGGCCTGATGAAGGCCTGCAGCCGCGCGTTACGGCTCAGCGAAGATGAAATGCCCCACGGTGAAGAGCTGTTTAAACGTATGGACAGCGACGTTCATCTGCGTGAGGCCATTGAAGAGTGGGCGCATTTTTTGTCCCGCGGCGTCTACAGCGTGATCTCCATGTTTGATCCGCAGGCGGTGCTGATTGGCGGCGGCATCAGCGAGCAGGAGAAAGTCTATCTCCTGCTCGATAAGTATTTACAGCGTTTTGAGGAGTGGGAGGCGCTCAAGGTGCCGATCCTGCCGTGTAAACTGGGCAATCAGGCGGGCCGCCTGGGTGCCGTCTGGCTGGCAAAGCAGAACCGCGCTTAACGCGCCTCACCTTGTTCCGGGAACAGCTGCGCGTCGCGAAGCAGATGATCGTTGCCCCGACGACGCGTAAAGCCTGTCCGGTTGAAATATTCGAGGATCTGAATCGCCAGCTTGCGCCCCACGTTCAGCTGGTCGCGGAAGTCCGCCGCACAGGTTGACCCCTGCACCCGATCGCGATCGCGTATCAGGTTTGCAAACGCCAGAATGCGATCGTTGCGGTAATAACGATCTTTCACGATCGCCACAATCAGCCCCTGCTGCGCCGCATGGCGTAAGACCTGACGCATGGTCTGCTCGTCGGTGTGGGTTTCTCGCGCAAGATCGCGCACCCACCATGGCTCATCGCCGAACAACGACGCCGCTTTTTGCCATATCGCCTCTTGCTCGGCGGTGAAGCCGGCTTTGTGTTCCGGCAGGTGCAGCCAGCCGTGGTGGCTTTTGATCGCGCCGCTTTCGCGCATTTTTTCAATCAGCAGCAGCACCAGCGCTTCATCTTCCATCGGCAGCGCCATGCGACGCAGGCGCTCGCGTCCCGGACCGGGTTCATCCTGATGCTGCTGGTGGTAGGTGGCGAGCGTGTTCAACACTTTACGCTGCCAGCGTGCTGCGACCGGGGCATTGAGCAGGCTGTTTCCGGCCTGGATAAAGCCCTCTTCCTGCGCCAGTTCCCCCAGGCCTTCACCGCTCAGCTGGCGCGCCCACGCGAAATCACTCAGGTTTACCGCGCCGCGTTCGAGATGCGTCAGCAGCGCGGCTTTATCATCGTCGGCTTGCTCCAGCGCCGCCAGCCATTGCAGGTATTCCGGCTTACGCTTCCCGCGACGGGGCGGATCCAGCGTCACCACCCGTGCCCCGGCCAGCGTTTCCCGCGCCGAGATATCGCGCAGCACCAGGCGGTCGTTATCCGCGAGCCACAGCGGGGAATCAAGCACCAACTCGGCGAGGTTGTTTTCCAGCAGCGATACCCGCCCGGTAATATGGCTGGCGGCGTGATGGATGTGCAACGGCTGCCACTGCGTCAGCGGCGTGAAGCTGTGCAGAGAGACAATGACCCGCTCAGACGGCTCCGGTGGCGCAGCGGATAGCAGCCAGTCGCCACGGTTAAGGCGGTCTTTTTCGGCATCGCCCGCAATGTTTAGCGCGATGCGCTGCCCGGCATGGGCGTGTTCCACCGGCTGATTCTGGGCATGCAGACCACGCACGCGCATCGGCTTATTCACGCCCGTCAGCCAGAGCGTATCGCCGACGTTCACTTCGCCGCTCAGCGCAGTGCCTGTGACCACCAGACCCGCCCCTTTGACGGTAAACGCCCGGTCGATGGCCAGGCGAAAGCGGTGATGGCTCGCGCGCTGGCGCGACGGCAGCTGCTGCAAATGGTCGCGCAGGGCATCTATCCCGCGCCCCTCGGTCGCCACGGTGACAAAAAGCGGCGCATCGGCAAAACCGTATTCGCGCAGCACGCCCTGCACCTGCTCCCTGACCTCGTCCCTGCGTGCGTCATCCACGCGGTCGGCTTTGGTGAGGGCAACGGTGAGCTGCGGATTGCCCGTGAGCTGTAGGATCGCCAGATGTTCGCGGGTTTGCGCCATCACGCCGTCATCGCAGGCCACCACCAGCAGCGCATGATCGATGCCGCCGACCCCGGCCAGCATGTTCGACAAAAACTTTTCGTGCCCCGGCACATCAATAAAGCCCAGCACGCGACCATCCGGCTGCGGCCAGTAGGCATAGCCCAGATCGATGGTCATGCCGCGTTTTTTCTCTTCCGGCAGGCGGTCAGCATTCACGCCGGTAATGGCCTGCAGCAGGGTGGTTTTTCCGTGGTCAACGTGACCGGCGGTGGCAATAATCATTTCAACAGCATCTCCAGAAACTGTTCTTCATCTTCAAGACAGCGTAGGTCTAACCACATGCGTCCGTCGTATATGCGTCCGATAACCGGCGCAGGCAGCGCACGCCAGCGGGCCGATAACGCCTCAAGCTGGCTGCCGCGTCCGTCGCGTGGTGTAAACGTCAGCGCGGCGCTCGACAGTCTGTCTACCGGCAGCGAGCCGCTGCCAATCTGCGACTGGCAAGATTCAACGCGCACGTCAAACCCGGCATAGTACGGGGCAACCTGCGGCAGCAGTAGCTCGCCCTGCGCACGAATCGAGGCGGCATCCCGCGCCAGCAGACGCAGCGTTGGTAGCCGTTCGGCCAGCTTCTCCGGATGGAGGTAGAGCCGCAGCGTCGCTTCAAGCGCTGCAAGAGTCATTTTGTCGGCACGCAACGCGCGCTTGAGCGGATGCTGTTGCAGCTTCGCAATCAGCTCACGTTTGCCGACGACGATCCCGGCCTGCGGCCCGCCCAGCAGCTTATCGCCGGAGAAGCTCACCAGACTTACGCCTGCCGCAATCGTCTCTTGCACCATCGGCTCTTTCGGCAGCCCGTACTGGCTTAAATCCACCAGCGAACCGCTGCCGAGATCGGCAATAACCGGCACGTTCAGTTCACGCCCGATAGCGGCCAGCCCGGCCTCGTCGACCGTTTTAGTGAAACCTTCAATATGGTAATTGCTGGTGTGGACCTTCATCAGCAGCGCGGTATTTTCGTTGACCGCCGCGCGATAATCTTTTGCATGGGTGCGATTGGTGGTGCCCACTTCGTGCAGCGCACAGCCCGCCTGACGCATGACATCCGGGATGCGGAACGCACCGCCAATCTCCACCAGTTCGCCGCGCGAGACCACCACCTCTTTGCCGCTGGCCGTCGCTGCCAGCATCAGCAGCACAGCCGCCGCGTTGTTATTCACGATGCAGGCGTCTTCAGCACCGGTGAGCTGGCAGAGCAAATCCGCCAGCGCCCGATCGCGATGGCCCCGGCCAGCGCCATCCAGATCATACTCCAGCGTGACCGGCGAACGCATGGCCTGAGCAACCGCCGCGACCGCCTCTTCGGCCTGCTGCGCACGACCCAGGTTGGTATGCAGTACCGTTCCCGTCAGATTAAACACCGGACGCAGAGCACCCTGCGCGTTAGCCGACAGCCGCCGTTCCGCCTCCTGCCCCCAGTCCGCGCACCAGTCCGGTAAGGCATTCTCTGCCTGAATATGTTCCCGCACCTCTTCCTGAAGCAGACGCAGTATATCGACCGTCGCGGTATGGCCGAAACGGTCGACGACGGTTAAGAAGTGGGGATCACGCAGAAGCCGATCGGTAGCAGGAATGTGGCTGTAGAGAGAACGATGAGTAGTCATGGATGCGCCCGGCGAATGGATATCATCCCCCCTCCCGACGGGAGAGGGAGTTAACATGGGAGGGATTGTAACGCCTCTGGCCGCTAAGTGTTATAACCCGCATCAAGCCTTTGGCGGTTCGGTACGGGCAAAGCTTTCGCGCTGGAAAAGGGTCTCAGCGAGCTTCACCAGCAGCGGACGGTCTACGCACCAGCCAGGCGAAACCCGGCGGAAGTTGAGGTAGCCAATGGCGCAGGCAATGGCAATGGTTCCCAGGTTGAGATCGTCATTCTGAATTTTCCCGTCCCGGATCAGCTGTTCACAATGGTCCAGGCTGCGGCTGATTTTTTCCCGCTGACGCAGCAGCTCCGTTTCCGACTGCTGGGCTGCTGGCCTTGCCTGCTCGCGCACGGAGGCAAGTGCCGCGTCCATAATGCCGTCCGCCAGGGCTTCTGTTTGCTTCATCGCCAGCGCCGCTTTCGGATCGGCTGGCAGCATCGCGGGCGCGATCCCCAGCAGTTCGATGTATTCCGCAATAATCGGGGAATCAAACCAGCATTCGCCCTCATCCGTCACCAGCGCCGGGACTTTTCCCAGCGGATTGTACTGCGCCACGCCGTTTTCGGCGTTGTAAGGCTGTTCATTTACGAATTCAAACGCAATCCCTTTCTCCAGCAGGAGAATTGAAATTTTACGCACGAAGGGACTGGTATAGCTGCCGACGAGTTTCATTGCCTGATCCTTGATGCCGCGAAAAACGTCAGTATGGAACAATCGATGGAAAAAGGCAGGTATGCGTATCGCATTCCTTCCTCCTTGCACAGCGTTACCCCGAATGACATCAGGACAAATCTGCATGCAAATATTTTGTGAATTCAATCACAATATCGAAACAAACACGCGGCGAGCAAATGTGATGCGAATCACAAAACGTCGGGTATTTTGCTTACTTTATGCTCGTTGTATTTTTTTTATGCATTGGTTATGTGATCGCGATCACTTCATTAAATGGCATACCCCCTACATTTACGTGATTGAGATCACACAAATTTTCGTTGTCTGGACAGTTGAACGATTCAATGCCAGATTTCACAGCATCAGAACAGGGCCCGGCTACCTCTGCCGCCGCACATTAACGATAAACCTCGGGCCGTAAGCCTAAGCGTAAACATAAGAAGGGGTGTTTTATGTCATCCGATTTCAAGATCAAAGTTCAAAGCTTTGGTCGTTTTCTCAGCAACATGGTGATGCCAAATATCGGCGCGTTTATCGCGTGGGGTATTATCACCGCATTGTTTATTCCGACAGGGTGGTTGCCTAACGAAACGCTGGCGAAACTTGTTGGCCCAATGATTACCTATCTGCTGCCGCTGCTCATCGGTTATACCGGTGGTCGTCTGGTCGGCGGAGATCGCGGTGGCGTAGTGGGTGCCATTACGACCATGGGCGTGATCGTCGGCGCGGATATGCCGATGTTCCTCGGCGCGATGATTGCCGGTCCTCTGGGCGGCTGGGCGATTAAGAAATTCGATGTCTGGGTGGATGGTAAGATCAAATCCGGCTTCGAAATGCTGGTGAACAACTTCTCTGCGGGCATCATCGGGATGATCCTCGCGATTCTGGCGTTCCTCGGCATTGGCCCTGCGGTTGAAGTTCTGTCCAAAATTCTGGCGGCAGGCGTTAACTTCATGGTGGCGCACGACATGCTGCCGCTGGCGTCTATCTTTGTTGAACCGGCGAAAATCCTGTTCCTCAACAACGCCATTAACCACGGTATCTTCTCCCCGCTGGGTATCCAGCAGTCGCATGACCTTGGCAAGTCCATCTTCTTCCTGATTGAAGCGAACCCGGGTCCGGGTATGGGCGTTCTGCTGGCGTATATGTTCTTTGGTCGCGGCAGTGCAAAACAGTCTGCGGGCGGCGCGGCAATCATCCACTTCCTGGGCGGTATCCACGAAATTTACTTCCCGTACGTGCTGATGAACCCACGTCTGATCCTGGCCGTTATCCTCGGCGGTATGACTGGCGTGTTCACGCTGAGCGTGCTGGGTGGTGGTCTGGTTTCTCCAGCTTCTCCAGGCTCTATCCTGGCGGTACTGGCGATGACCCCGAAAGGCGCTTACTTCGCTAACATCGCCGCTATCTGTGCGGCGATGGCGGTCTCCTTCGTGGTGTCGGCTATCCTGCTGAAAACCAGCAAGGTGAAAGAAGAAGACGATATCGAAGCGGCAACCCGTCGTATGCATGACATGAAAGCAGAATCCAAAGGCGCAACACCGCTGGCGGCTGGCGATGTCTCTAACGACCTGAGCCACGTACGTAAAATCATCGTTGCCTGCGACGCTGGTATGGGTTCCAGCGCAATGGGTGCAGGCGTACTGCGCAAGAAAGTGCAGGATGCGGGCCTGACCAATATCTCCGTCACCAACAGCGCGATCAACAGCCTGCCGCCGGACGTTGACCTGGTGATTACGCACCGCGATCTGACCGAGCGTGCGATGCGCCAGGTGCCTCAGGCACAGCACATTTCGCTGACCAACTTCCTCGACAGCGGCCTGTACGCCAGCCTGACCGAACGTCTGGTTGCTGCGCAGCGTCACGAAGATAATGAAGTGAAAGTGCGTACCAGCCTGCAGGACAGCTTTGACGAGAGCAATGCGCACCTGTTCAGACTGGGCGCGGAAAACATCTTCCTTGGCCGTACCGCTGCCACGAAAGAAGACGCCATTCGCTTCGCGGGTGAGCAGCTGGTTGCTGGCGGGTACGTTCAGCCAGAATACGTTGAAGCGATGCTGGAACGTGAAAAACTGACGCCAACCTACCTCGGCGAATCCATTGCGGTTCCACACGGTACGGTTGAAGCGAAAGACCGCGTGCTGAAAACCGGCGTCGTGTTCTGCCAGTATCCGCAGGGCGTACGCTTCGGTGAAGAAGAAGATGACATCGCCCGTCTGGTGATTGGTATCGCCGCTCGCAACAACGAGCACATCCAGGTGATTACCAGCCTGACCAACGCCCTGGATGACGACACCGTCATCGAGCGTCTGGCCAACACCACCAGCGTAGAAGAAGTGCTGGCGCTGTTGAACAAGTAAGTCCGTTCTCTTCCCTCTCCCCGTTGGGGAGAGGGCTAGGGTGAGGGGAAAAGTTCCTCACCCCAGCCCTCTCGGGTAAAAACATTAATGAAGGTTAACTCTATGAAAGCATTACATTTTGGCGCAGGTAATATCGGTCGTGGTTTTATCGGCAAACTGCTGGCAGACGCAGGCATTACGCTGACATTCGCCGATGTGAACCAGGTGGTGCTCGACGCCCTGAATGCCCGTCATAGCTACCAGGTCCACGTTGTCGGCGAAAACGAACAGGTTGAGACGGTGTCTGGCGTGGATGCGGTGAGCAGCATTGGCGACGAGGTTATCGACCTTATCGCCCACGTTGACCTGGTCACCACCGCCGTCGGCCCGGTTGTGCTGGAGCGCATTGCCCCTGCCGTGGCGAAAGGCCTGGCTAAACGTAAAGCACAGGGCATTGAAACGCCGCTGAACATTATCGCCTGTGAGAACATGGTGCGCGGCACCACGCAGTTGAAAGCCCACGTTATGGCCGCCGTGGCGGACGAAGACAAGGCCTGGGTTGAGGCGCACGTCGGTTTTGTTGATTCCGCCGTGGACCGCATCGTTCCGCCGTCAGAATCGGCCACCCACGATCCGCTGGAAGTCACCGTTGAAACCTTCAGCGAGTGGATCGTTGATAAAACCCAGTTTAAAGGCGCGCTGCCGACCATTCCGGGAATGGAATTAACCGACAACCTGATGGCATTTGTCGAACGTAAACTCTTCACGCTTAACACCGGGCATGCTATAACCGCGTACCTCGGCAAATTGGCCGGTCATCAGACCATCCGTGATGCAATCCTTGATGAGAACATCCGTGCGGTGGTGAAAGGCGCAATGGAAGAGAGCGGCGCGGTGCTGATTAAACGCTACGGTTTTGATGCCGATAAGCATGCAGCCTACATTCAGAAAATCCTCGGACGTTTTGAGAATCCGTACCTGAAAGATGACGTCGAGCGCGTGGGACGTCAGCCTCTGCGCAAACTGAGCGCGGGCGACCGTCTGATTAAACCGCTGCTGGGCACGCTGGAATACGGTCTGCCGCATGCCAACCTGGTGAAAGGGATTGCCGCCGCAATGCACTATCGCAGCGAGCAGGACCCGCAGGCACAGGAACTGGCGCAACTGATTGGCGATGAAGGCCCTCAGGCTGCGCTGGCGCAGATCTCTGGTCTGGACGCCAACAGCAACGTGGTTGTGGAGGCGGTTAACGCTTATAACGCAACCAAATGATGCAGAATGCGGCGCAGGTTAGCCTGCGCCCAAATTACAGATTGTCAGATATGCAGGCAATAATGGAACAAACCCAGGCCTTTGAAAACCGTGTGCTTGAGCGTCTGAATGCTGGCAAAACCGTACGAAGCTTCCTGATTGCTGCCGTCGAGTTACTGACCGAGGCAGTGAACATTCTGGTGCTTCAGGTGTTCCGCAAAGACGACTACGCGGTAAAATATGCTGTAGAACCGTTACTGGACGGCGACGGACCGCTGGGCGATTTATCGGTGCGCCTGAAGCTGATCTACGGTCTTGGCGTGCTGAGCAGGCCCGAGTATGAAGATGCCGAGCTGCTGATGGCGTTGCGCGAAGAGTTAAATCATGACGGTAATGAATACGCCTTTACCGATGATGAGATCCTCGGGCCGTTCGGCGAGCTGCACTGCGTGACCGCCCTGCCCCCGGCACCCCACTTCGATAACAGCGATCCTGAGCTGTATGCGATGCAAAAGCTGCGTTATCAGCAAGTTGTTCGCTCTACCATGGTCCTTTCCCTGACTGAGCTGATTTCACGAATCAGCTTAAAAAAAGCGTTTCAGAAGTAAGCCTGCGCACTTTGTTGTATCCTTCCCGGTAAATCCCCCGAATTTAGAGTATGTGTTATGAAAGAAGTCGAAAAGAACGAGATTAAACGCCTGAGCGACCGTCTGGATCTGATCCGTCACCAGATGGCGGGCCTCTCGCTGGTTGATTCCGCCGAGAAGTACGCTGAACTGGAAAAAGAGGTCGCTAAGCTGGAAGCAGAAATTGAGCGCCTGCGCGAAGTTAAAGGCCAGAAGCTGAGCAAAGAAGCGCAGAAGCTGATGGATATGCCGCACCGCCGCGCGATCACCAAAAAAGAGCAGGCCGACATGGGCAAGCTGAAGAAAAGCGTCCGTGGCCTGGTGGTGGTTCACCCGATGACTGAACTTGGCCGTGAAATGGGCCTGAAAGAGATGACGGGCTTTTGTAAGACGGCATTCTGAATAGTTTCCCCTCACCCTCACCCTCCCCCTCCCCAAAGGGACGAGGGATCTGAACGGTTTTCTCCCTCTCCCTGTGGGAGAGGGCCGGGGTGAGGGCATCAGGCCTTACCCCGCCCAAAATTGGCCCAACCAATCCCCCTTTTGACTGTCCACTGGTTCACACTTCTGCCATTACCGCTCACAAAACCATTGCTCACGCATAACATTTGATTAACCATTTGTTGTCATTAACCCTACATCACCTTATTGGCAGGACCACTTTTACACTGACTGTGACGCAGAGATGAGCACAGACTCACCGCCGAACCGATCGTGTGGTCCTCAGGAGACCTGCATGAGCCTCTGGCAACAAAACTACGATCCGGCCGGGAATATCTGGCTGTCTAGCCTGATCGCATCGCTTCCAATCCTGTTCTTCTTCTTCGCGCTGATTAAGCTCAAGCTGAAGGGCTACCTTGCCGCAACCTGGACCGTGGCCATCGCCCTGCTGGTGGCGTTGCTCTTCTACAAAATGCCGGTCGACCGCGCGCTGGCGTCGGTTGTGTATGGCTTTTTCTACGGCCTGTGGCCGATAGCCTGGATCATCATCGCGGCGGTGTTTGTCTATAAAATCTCGGTGAAAACCGGGCAGTTCGACATTATCCGCTCGTCGATTCTTTCCATCACGCCTGACCAGCGCCTGCAGATGCTGATTGTCGGTTTCTCGTTCGGGGCGTTCCTCGAAGGGGCGGCAGGCTTCGGTGCGCCGGTGGCGATTACCGCCGCGCTGCTGGTCGGTCTGGGCTTTAACCCGCTGTATGCCGCTGGCCTGTGCCTGATTGTGAACACCGCGCCGGTAGCGTTTGGCGCGATGGGGATTCCGATTCTGGTCGCCGGGCAGGTCACCGGGCTGGACAGCTTCGAGATCGGCCAGATGGTTGGCCGCCAGCTGCCGTTCCTCACCATCATCGTGCTGTTCTGGATCATGGCGATTATGGACGGCTGGCGCGGCGTGAAGGAGACCTGGCCTGCGGTGATGGTCGCGGGCGGCTCTTTTGCTATCGCCCAGTATCTTAGCTCTAACTTCCTCGGCCCCGAGCTGCCGGACATTATCTCTTCGCTGGTGTCGCTGGTGTGCCTGACGCTGTTCCTCAGACGCTGGCAGCCGGTGCGTATTTTCCGCTTTGCCGATATGGGCGCGTCCCAGGTCGATCAAACCCTGGCGCGTACGGGGTATACCCCAGGGCAGATTGTTCGCGCGTGGTCGCCATTCCTGTTCCTGACCGCTACCGTAACGCTGTGGAGCATTCCGCCGTTTAAAGCCCTCTTCGCCCCGGGCGGCGCGCTGTACGACATGATGATTAACATCTCTGTACCGTTCCTCGACAAGATGGTCGCCCGCATGCCGCCGGTGGTTCACGATGCCACGCCGTATGCGGCGGTCTACAAGTTCGACTGGTTCTCCGCTACCGGTACGGCCATCCTGTTTGCCGCTATCCTTTCCATTGTGTGGCTGCGCATGAAGCCTGCCGCCGCGGTGCAGACGTTTGCCAGCACGCTGAAAGAGCTGGCGCTGCCGATCTACTCCATCGGGATGGTGCTGGCGTTCGCGTTTATCTCGAACTACTCCGGGCTGTCGTCGACGCTGGCTCTGGCTCTGGCACATACCGGGCACGCCTTTACCTTCTTCTCGCCGTTCCTCGGCTGGCTGGGGGTGTTCCTGACCGGGTCGGATACCTCGTCCAACGCCCTGTTTGCGGCCCTGCAGGCGACGGCGGCACAGCAGATTGGCGTCTCCGACGTCCTGCTTGTCGCAGCTAATACCACCGGTGGTGTGACCGGCAAGATGATTTCGCCGCAGTCCATCGCCATTGCCTGTGCCGCGGTGGGACTGGTGGGGAAAGAGTCGGATCTGTTCCGCTTTACCGTAAAACACAGCCTGATATTTACCTGCATGGTGGGGGTGATCACCACGCTGCAGGCCTATGTCTTAACCTGGATGATTCCATGATAGTGATGCCCAGACGCCTGTCCGACGAGATTGCCTCTCGCGTGCGGGCGCTGATTGAAGAACAGCAGCTGGAGGCGGGCATGAAATTGCCCGCCGAGCGCCAGCTTGCCGCCCAGCTTGGTGTGTCGCGCAATTCACTGCGCGAGGCGCTGGCGACGCTGATCAGCGAAGGGGTGCTGCTGAGCCGTCGCGGCGGCGGTACCTTTGTGCGCTGGCAGCATGACGACTGGTCCGAACAAAATATCGTTCAGCCTCTGAAAACGCTGATGGAGAACGACCCGGACTACAGCTTCGATATCCTTGAAGCCCGCCACGCCATCGAAGCCAGCACCGCCTGGCATGCCGCGATGCGCGCAACTGAGGCCGATAAAGAGAAGCTCAAAATCTGCTTTGAGGCGACACAAAGCCGTGACCCGGATATCGCTTCCCAGGCGGACGTGCGTTTTCACCTGGCGATTGCCGAAGCCTCGCACAACGTGGTTCTTCTGCAAACCATGCGCGGCTTCTTTGACCTGCTGCAATCCTCCGTTAAACAGAGCCGCCAGCGCATGTATCTGGTCCCGCCCGTTTTTGCTCAGTTAACCGAACAGCACGACGCCGTGCTTAACGCCATTCTGGCCGGCGACGCTGAGGCCGCACGCAAGGCGATGATGGCGCATCTCAGCTTCGTACATACCACCATTAAACGCTTCGATGAAGATCAGGCCCGACAGGCGCGTATTACCCGTCTGCCTGGCGACAACGATATTTCCAGGGAGAACAAAGCATGATTATTTCAGCAGCCAGTGACTATCGCGCCGCGGCGCAGCGCATTTTGCCGCCGTTCCTGTTCCACTATATCGACGGCGGGGCGTATGCCGAATACACCCTGCGCCGCAACGTGGAAGATCTGTCTGAAGTAGCTCTGCGCCAGCGCGTGCTGAAGAATATGTCCGATCTGAGCCTTGAGACGAAGCTGTTTAACGAAACGCTCTCCATGCCCGTCGCGCTTGCCCCGGTTGGCCTGTGCGGCATGTATGCCCGCCGCGGTGAAGTCCAGGCGGCAGCGGCGGCGGATGCCAAAGGCATTCCGTTTACGCTTTCCACCGTTTCCGTTTGTCCGATTGAAGAAGTCGCCCCCACTATCAAACGCCCAATGTGGTTCCAGCTGTACGTTCTGCGCGATCGCGGCTTTATGCGCAACGCGCTGGAGCGCGCCAAAGCGGCGGGCTGTTCCACGCTGGTCTTTACCGTCGATATGCCCACGCCGGGCGCGCGCTACCGCGATGCCCACTCCGGCATGAGCGGCCCGAATGCTGCGATGCGCCGTTACTGGCAGGCGGTGACCCATCCGCAGTGGGCGTGGGATGTGGGGGTCAATGGCCGCCCGCACGATCTGGGGAACATCTCAGCGTATCTGGGCAAACCGACCGGGCTGGAGGATTACATCGGCTGGCTGGCGAATAACTTCGATCCGTCGATCTCCTGGAAAGACCTGGAGTGGATCCGCGAATTCTGGGACGGCCCGATGGTGATCAAGGGGATCCTCGATCCGGAAGATGCCCGTGACGCGGTGCGCTTTGGCGCAGACGGGATTGTGGTCTCAAACCACGGCGGGCGTCAGCTCGACGGAGTGCTCTCTTCCGCGCGCGCCCTGCCCGCCATTGCCGATGCGGTAAAAGGCGATATCGCTATTCTGGCCGACAGCGGCATTCGCAACGGGCTGGACGTGGTGCGCATGATCGCCCTCGGCGCTGACAGCGTGCTGCTTGGTCGGGCTTATCTGTATGCCCTGGCCACCAGCGGCCAGGCGGGCGTGGCGAACCTGCTGGACCTGATCGAGAAAGAGATGAAAGTCGCCATGACGCTGACCGGCGCGAAATCGATTAGCGAAATCAGCAAAGATTCGCTGGTACAGGAGCTGAGTAAATTACCCGCCGCGCTGGCTCCGCTGTCGCAAGGAAACGCGGCCTGATCTGTTTCGCGCTTTCCACTTCACGCGTTCAGTCGGTATCCGGCTGAACGCTTTTTTTGTGCAAAATAACACCTGCATAACATTTTGGATAAGTTAATTTGACATCTCTGCGCCGATCGCAGTTGTATAGACAAGCAAATACAACAGCATAAAAAAACATCACATCGGAGAGTCGCGTATGACGTATTCAGGCAAGGTGGATATCCAGCAGGTGATTGATGACAGCCCCTTTTCCCGGCTCCACTGGGTGCTGATTGTTCTGGGGTTTCTGGTCCTGGCAATAGACGGCTTTGATACCGCCGCGATGGGCTATATCGCCCCGACGCTCTCGACGGAGTGGGGGATCGCTAAACAGGATCTTGGCCCCGTGCTGAGTGCCGCCCTGCTGGGTTTGTCGCTGGGGGCACTCATTGCCGGGCCGGTTTCCGATCGCATTGGCCGCAAGCGCGTGCTGGTCTTCTCCTGCCTCTTTTTCGGCCTCTCGAGCCTGGCAACGGCCTACGCCCAGAGCCTTAACTCGCTGACGATCTGGCGGTTTTTCACCGGCCTTGGCCTGGGCGCGGCGATGCCGAACGCCATTACGCTGATTTCGGAGTTTGCGCCGCAGCGCTGCCGTTCCCGGGCCATTAATACCATGTACTGTGGGTTTCCTCTGGGCGCGGCAGGCGGCGGAGCCATTTCGTCCTGGCTAATCCCGAACCACGGCTGGCAAAGCGTACTGTTGGCCGGGGCGATTGCCCCCCTGGTGCTCACCGTGCTGCTGGCGCTGCTGTTGCCGGAATCGGTGAAGTATCTGGTGCAGCGTGGTAAAGACGTTATGCAGATCAAGCGCATTGCCGCTCGCTTCGCCGCCGCGCCGCTCGACGCGGTAACGGGTTTTTATCTGGCGGAGGAGCGCGCCACGCGCAAAAAAGGCAGCGTCGCGCAACTCTTCTCAATGCCCTGGCTTCCCGGCACGCTGATGCTGTGGGTCACCTATTTCATGGGCCTGGTAATTTATTACGTGCTGCTGAACTGGATGCCGACGCTGATGCTCGGCATGGGCTACCCGCTGGCGGAATCCGCCTGGCTCACCTCGCTCTTTACCTTCGGCGGCACCGCCGGGATCCTGCTGGCAGGCTGGATGATGGATCGCTGGGAAGCGCACAAGGTGGTGGCGGGCGGGTTCTTCATCACCATGGTGTTAATTCTTACGCTGGGGCTGGAGCACAACCACATCGTGCTGTTTGGCGGGCTTATTTTCCTGATGGGGATCACCATGAACGGCGCGCAATCCGGGATGCAGACGCTGGCCGCCACGTTTTATCCCACCGATTGCCGTGCAACCGGCATCGCATGGATGCAGGGGATAGGCCGGTTCGGCGGCGTGGCGGGCACGATGACCAGCGCGCAGCTGCTCTCGTTGCAGTGGCACGCGGACAGCATCCTGATGTTCCTGAGCCTGCCCGCGCTGCTGGCCGCCGCGGCTACGGTCTTTAAAATGCTGCGCTGCCGGTCGCAGGATCCCGGCATCGCGTAAGACCGCTGCTTTCTGCTATTCTGCCCCCGCAATTAAGGGGGCAGCATGCTTAACATCGTTTTATTCGAACCAGAAATTCCACCAAATACCGGTAATATCATTCGCCTGTGTGCCAACACGGGCTTTCGTCTGCATATCATTGAGCCGATGGGCTTTGCGTGGGATGACAAACGCCTGCGTCGCGCGGGGCTGGATTACCATGAATTTACCGCCGTGGTTCGCCATCCTGATTACGCGGCCTTTCTGGACGCGGAAAAACCACAGCGCATGTTCGCCCTGACGACCAAAGGCACGCCCGCGCACAGCGCCGTGAGCTATCAGGACGGTGACTATCTGATGTTTGGCCCGGAAACACGCGGCCTGCCGGCGACAATTCTGGACGCCCTGCCTGCCGAGCAAAAAATTCGTATTCCGATGATGCCGGACAGCCGCAGCATGAACCTGTCAAATGCGGTGTCGGTAGTGGTGTATGAAGCGTGGCGCCAGCTTGGGTATCCCGGCGCGATATTAAGGCAGGCCCGGTAAGCGCAGCGCCACCGGGCAGAGACTCAGATGCCGTCACCATACTCGAAGGTGTGGTGAATGCCGTTGAAGTGCTGATCCATGTCCATTGACGGTTTTTCGCTGTCTGGCTTACCGACGATACGCGCCGGTACGCCAGCGGCGGTGGTGTGCGGTGGAACGGGCTGCAGCACCACGGAACCCGCGCCGATTTTCGCGCCGCGCCCCACTTCAATGTTGCCGAGGATCTTGGCACCCGCGCCAATCATCACCCCTTCACGGATCTTCGGATGGCGATCGCCGCTGGTTTTTCCGGTACCGCCCAGGGTCACCGATTGCAGAATCGAGACGTCATCTTCGATCACCGCCGTTTCACCCACCACGATGCCGGTGGCATGATCGAGCATGATCCCACGGCCAATTTTCGCCGCCGGGTGAATATCCACCTGGAAGGTCACGGAAACCTGGTTTTGCAGAAAGATAGCCAGTGCGCGGCGGCCCTCGTTCCACAACCAGTGGCCGATGCGGTAGGCCTGAAGCGCATGGAAGCCCTTAAGGTACAGCAGCGGCGTAGAATATTTGTCGACAGCCGGATCGCGCGTGCGCACGGCCTGAATATCGCAGGCGGCAGAGGCGATCATCTCCGGGTCGGCGGCATAGGCCTCTTCCACCACTTCACGGATGGCAATAGCCGGCATGATTGAGGAGGCCAGCTTGTTGGCGAGCATGTAGCTCAGGGCGCTACCGAGGTTTTCGTGCTTGAGCAGCGTCGCGTGGTAGAAACTGGCCAGCATGGGCTCGCAGTCAGCTAAAGCTCGCGCTTCGGCTTTAATATTGTTCCAGACGATATCCAGTTCTTCACACGGCATTGCTTGCTCCAGACGTAATAGTACGATCGGCCAGTCTCTGCTGGCCGTATCGTTGGGTGACAACGGTTCCCTGCGGCTAGTTGCTGCTGCGCTCGTCCTTGCGCGAACGACCTAACAGGGTCAATGCTGCCTCGCGCGCATTTTTTCCGCAATACAATACCTGATAAATTTCCTCGGTTATTGGCATTTCGACACCAAAACGGTGTGCCAACTCGCGGACTTCTTTCGTATTGCGGTAACCTTCCACCACCTGACCAATCTTCTCCTGCGCGCCTTGTACATCCATGCCTTGCCCAAGCATCATGCCAAAGCGGCGGTTACGCGACTGGTTGTCGGTACAGGTCAGCACCAGGTCGCCCAGACCGGCCATCCCCATAAAGGTGGACGGGTCGGCACCCAGCGCCGCGCCAAGACGCGACATCTCGGTCAGGCCACGGGTGATCAGCGCCGTACGGGCGTTTGCGCCAAACCCAATGCCGTCTGACATTCCGGCACCGATCGCAATCACGTTTTTTACCGCGCCGCCCAGTTGAACGCCGATGAAATCCGGGTTGCTGTACACGCGGAAGCTCTTGCCGCAGTGCAGCAGTTGCTGGAGATCGTCTGAGAACGCCTGGTCGGTTGAGGCCAGCGAGATGGCCGTCGGCAGGCCAGCGGCCAGCTCTTTGGCAAACGTCGGCCCGGAAATCACCGCCAGCGGAATGGCATCGCCCAGCGCTTCGCGGGCAACGTCCTGCAACAGGCGTCCGGTTTCTGCTTCGAGCCCTTTCGTCGCCCACACCACGCGCGCATCGGGGCGCATCAGCGGCTTAACCTGACGCAGCACCTGGCCAAAGACATGGCTTGGCACCACAATCAGAATGTTGCGGCTGGCGGCCAGCGCGGTCGCGAGGTCGCTTTCGAGGTGCAGGGAGTCAGGGAACGGAACGTCCGGAAGAAACGCCACATTGCAGCGGTCGTGTTGCAACGTCGCGATATGTTTGGGATCGTGGCCCCACAGGACCACGTCGTGACCATTTCTTGCCAGGGTGATAGCAAGAGCGGTGCCGTATGAGCCGGCACCGATCACAGTCATTGAAGCATTAACAGTGCTCATCAGGCATCCTGATGTTGTTCGGCACCTTCGCCAGACTGCTGCTGCAGATAGTTCATGAACAGCGCATCAAAGTTAACTGGCGCAAGGTTCAGTTGCGGGAACGTACCGCGAGAGACCAGGCTGGTGATGCATTCACGGGCATACGGGAACAGGATGTTCGGGCAGTATGCACCCAGGCAATGCGCCATCTGGTTGCCTTCGATACCGTCGATGGAGAAGATGCCGCCCTGCTGTACTTCGCACAGGAATGCAGTTTCTTCGCCCAGTGAAGCGGTCACAGTCACGCGCAGTACGACTTCATACACGTCATCCGCCAGCTGGGTGGATGCGGTATCAAGATCAAGTTTAACCTCTGGCTGCCAATCTTTCTGGAAAACGTGCGGCGCATTTGGCGCTTCGAAAGAGACATCTTTGGTATAGATACGCTGGATCTGGAAACTCATTTCGGTGTTGTTTTGTTCTGACATGGAAAAACCCTTTTTAATTGTCCTAAAGTCTCTTAGCGCAGCAGAGGATCGAGTCCGCCGCTGGCGTCGAGCGCATACAAGTCATCACAGCCGCCAATGTGCTGCGCATCAATAAAAATCTGCGGAACCGTCGTGCGACCACTACGTTGAATCATCTCTTCGCGTTTGATCGCGTCACCATCAATCGGCAGTTCCTGGAAGGTTACGCCTTTGCTGTTCAGCAGCGCTTTTGCACGGTGGCAGAAAGGACACGTTGCTTTGGTGTAGATCTCGATATTGGCCATCACTTAACTCCTTATTTACCGCGAACCAAAGGAAGGTTTTCCCCGCTCCAGCCGGAAATACCTTCTTTCAGCACAGAGACGTTTTCGAAGCCCGCTTTATGCAGCAGGCTGGCAGATTCCTGCGCCTGCATGCCGGTCGCGTCAACAACGATAATCGGCTGGGCTTTATGCTTATCAAGCTCACCGACGTTGTTGGCTTTGATTTCAGCGGGCAGCAGGTTGATCGCACCGGCGATGTGGCCCTTGCGGAAATCATCACGCTGACGCAGATCGACCACCACGGCATCTTCTTTGTTAATCAGACGCGTGGCTTCACCCCGGGTGATCACCTTAATTTTAGACGTTAGCCCCTTAAAGGTCGTGAACAATACGGCGGCCAGCAGGCCAATCCACGCGATGCTCAGAACCGGGTGGCGGCTAACAAATTGCATAATTTCTTGCATGGGGGGTAACAACTCCCGACTAAGTGATAAAAAAACCAGGACAGGAGTATACCTGTGCGTTGTGGCAAATACAGCCAGCGACAATAAGCTAATCGATTTTCTGCGGCATGCCACGAAAAAAAAGCCTCAAAATGACCCGAGAAGCGCCTTGCCCCTCTCCTTTCTTTGATCTTCTGCGGCTATTTGATCGATTCAGCTGTAGTAAAATTACGCATATTTTTCGTCTCTTGAGCATGAGGTTGTCGCAATGTCGGTTTCTAAAAAACCTATGGTACTGGTAATTCTGGATGGCTATGGCTATCGCGAGGAGAGCCAGGATAACGCCATTTTCAACGCCAAAACCCCGGTCATGGATGCGCTGTGGGCAAAACGTCCCCATACCCTGATTGATGCATCAGGCCTGGAAGTGGGTCTGCCGGATCGCCAGATGGGTAACTCCGAAGTTGGACACGTCAACCTGGGCGCTGGCCGTATCGTTTACCAGGACCTGACCCGCCTGGATGTTGAAATCAAAGAACGCACCTTCTTTGCCAACCCAACGCTGACGGGTGCCGTGGATAAAGCCGTCGCGTCAGGCAAAGCCGTTCACATCATGGGTCTGCTCTCTGCGGGCGGCGTTCACAGCCACGAAGACCACATCATGGCGATGGTTGAACTGGCAGCCGAGCGCGGCGCGGAAAAAATCTATCTGCACGCTTTCCTCGACGGCCGCGACACCCCGCCTCGCAGCGCGAAAGGCTCGCTGGAAGCGTTTGAAGCGAAATTCGCTGCGCTGGGTAAAGGCCGCGTAGCTTCCCTTATTGGCCGTTACTACGCCATGGACCGCGACAACCGCTGGGATCGCGTTGAGCAAGCCTATGACCTGATGACCCTGGCGAAAGGTGAATTCCAGTTCGCTACCGCGGTTGAAGGCCTGGAAGCGGCTTACGCGCGTGATGAAAACGACGAGTTCGTGAAAGCAACCGTGATCCGCGCTGAAGGCCAGGCCGATGCGGCCATGGAAGACGGCGATGCGCTGATCTTCATGAACTTCCGTGCTGACCGCGCGCGCGAAATCACCCGTGCGTTTGTGAATAGCGATTTCGACGGTTTCGCCCGTAAGAAAGTGGTGACTCTCGATTTCATCCAGTTGACCGAATACGCTGCCGACATCAAGGCTCCTTGCGCCTATCCACCGGCATCGCTGGCGAACACCTTCGGTGAATGGATGGCGAAAAACGACAAGACGCAGCTGCGTATCTCCGAAACCGAGAAATATGCTCACGTCACCTTCTTCTTTAACGGCGGTGTCGAAGAGCCGTTTAAAGGCGAAGAGCGTATTCTGATTAACTCACCAAAAGTCGCGACCTACGATCTGCAGCCAGAAATGAGCTCTGCCGAGCTGACTGAAAAGCTGGTAGCGGCCATCGAAAGCGGCAAGTACGACACCATCATCTGTAACTACCCGAATGGCGATATGGTGGGTCACACCGGCGTGATGGACGCGGCGGTTAAAGCGGTTGAAGCGCTGGACCACTGCGTTGAGCAGGTGGCGAAAGCCGTTGAATCCGTTGGCGGCCAGCTGCTGATCACCGCCGACCACGGTAACGCAGAGCAGATGCGCGATCCGGCGACCGGCCAGGCGCACACTGCCCACACCAACCTGCCGGTTCCATTGATTTATGTTGGTGATAAATCAGTGAAAGCAGTGGAAGGCGGTAAGCTTTCCGACATCGCGCCAACCATGTTGACGCTGATGGGCATGCCGATCCCTGAAGAGATGACTGGTAAGCCGCTGTTCATCGTGGAATAATCGCTCCCCATGAGGGGAAAGGCGATTTTTTCAATCACATGGGTCGTGAAGCCGCTTCGGCTATCAGTCAGACCTCTGCTTTACGCCAGCGCGCTCAGCGCTGGCGTATTGCTGTGCGCCACGTCCGCCCACGCGGATGACCGCGACCAGCTCAAATCTATTCAGGCCGATATCGCCGCCAAAGAGCGCGCGGTACGCCAGCAGCAACAGCAACGCGCCGCTTTACTTGCCCAGCTTAAGAAGCAGGAAGAGGCTATCTCCGCCGCCGCACGTAAGCTACGTGAAACCCAGAACACGCTCGCCCAGTTGAATAAGCAGATCGACGAAATGAACGCGTCGATTGCGCGACTGGAGCGCCAGCGCGACGCGCAGGAGCGCACGCTTGCGGCTCAGCTTGATGCGGCCTTCCGTCAGGGTGAACACACCGGCCTTCAGCTGATCCTCAGCGGTGAAGAGAGCCAGCGCGGCCAGCGTTTACAGGCTTACTTCGGCTATTTAAACCAGGCCCGTCAGGAGACCATCGCCCAGCTTAAGCAGACGCGCGAAGAGGTCACCAGCCAGAAAGCCGAGCTGGAAGAGAAGCAAAGCCAGCAGCAGACGCTGCTTTACGAACAGCAGGCCCAGCAGGCGAAGCTGGAGCAGGCGCGCAACGAGCGTAAGAAAACCCTGTCCGGGCTTGAGTCCTCCATTCAGCAAGGCCAAAGCCAGCTGAGCGAAATGCGTGCCAACGAATCCAAACTGCGCAACAGCATCGCCCGCGCCGAAGCGGCCGCCAAAGCGCGCGCCGAGAAAGAGGCGCGTGAAGCCCAGGTCGTGCGCAACAAACAGCAAGAAGCCTCGCGTAAAGGCACTACCTACAAACCCACTGAAAACGAACGCTCCCTGATGTCTCGCACCGGTGGGCTTGGCTCCCCGCGCGGGCAGGCCTACTGGCCGGTACGCGGGACTCTCCTCCATCGTTATGGCGAACAGCTGCAGGGTGAGCTACGTTGGAAAGGGATCGTTATCGGTGCGTCTGAGGGTAGCGAAGTGAAAGCCATCGCCGATGGCCGCGTGATCCTGGCCGACTGGCTGCAGGGTTACGGGCTGGTGGTCGTGGTGGAGCACGGTAAAGGCGACATGAGCCTGTACGGCTACAACCAGAGCGCGCTGGTCAGCGTCGGCACTCAGGTGCGCGCCGGTCAACCCATCGCCCTTGTGGGCAGCAGTGGCGGTCAGGGCCGCCCGTCACTCTATTTCGAAATTCGTCGCCAGGGTCAGGCGGTCAATCCACAGCCGTGGTTGGGAAGATAAGTTTTGCTTCAATTTCGTCGATTGATTCTCTCCGTCGCCAGCGCACTGGCGCTGGCTGCACCGGTATATGCAGGCAAACTCGCCATCGTGATTGATGACTTCGGTTATCGTCCACACTACGAAAACCAGGTGCTGGCGATGCCGTCAGCCATCTCTGTTGCCGTCCTCCCCAATGCGCCACACGCGCGGGAGATGGCAACCAAAGCCCATAATAGCGGCCATCAGGTGTTGATCCACCTGCCCATGGCCCCGCTCAGCAAGCAGCCGCTGGAAAAAGACACCTTACGCCCCGAGATGAGCAGCGATGAGATCGATCGCATCATCCGCGACGCCTACAACAAAGTGCCGTATGCGGTGGGGCTGAACAACCATATGGGCAGCGCGATGACCTCCAGCCTGTACGGTATGCTGAAGGTTATGCAGTCGCTTGAGCGCTACAATCTCTATTTCCTCGACAGCATGACCATTGGCAACAGTCAGGCCATGCGCGCCGCGCAGGGAACGGGCGTGAAGGTGATTAAGCGCAAGGTGTTCCTGGACGATACCCAGAACGAAGCGGACATCCGCGTACAGTTTAACCGGGCGGTGCAACTGGCCCGCCGGAATGGCTCGGCAATCGCCATTGGCCACCCGCATCCGTCCACGGTGCGCGTTTTGCAGCAAATGTTGCCGACGCTGCCTGCCGATATCACCCTGGTGCGCCCGAGCGATCTGCTCAATGAGCCGCAGGTCGATACGTCCACACCTAACGGCGGACAACAAACCGCCCCTGCGCCGCGAAATCCGTTCCGCGGCGTGAAAAGCTGTGCGCCGAAAAAACCGCTTGAGCCGGTCAATGCGACCCGCTTCTTTGCGGTCATCGGGGAAAGCGTAAGCCAAAGCACGCTGGTGAAATATGTTCAGCACCAGTGGCAGGGCTGGAGTAGTAACACTTCAGTGACAGGCAATTAAGGTAGAAAGATGCCGCAAAAATATAAAATCCTGCTCCTTGATACCGGTAAAGAATGGGGCGGAGGCACCAACAGTATGCTCGAACTGTTAAAGCGTATCGATCGCGATAAGTTCGACATTACCTGTTGTTTTTACAGCGACTACAGCCGGGCCGAAGGCCAGACGATTGGGCAGGTACTGAAGGGTATCGATATTCCCCTGATCGTCATCCCTCAGCACAAACAGCCCGTCTGGGCGAAGGTGGCGAAAGAGCTGGGCCGTAGCCTGCTGTTTTTCTCGCGCAGCGCCCGGGTGGCGTTTACGCGCCGCATTGATACGCTGTGGCGTATTCAGCCTAACGTTCGCCGCATTGAGGCTCTCTTCAGGGAAGGGGGGTTTGATACGCTGTACATGAACAATCAGCCCGGCTCCAATGAAGAGGGATATCTGGCGGGCGCCAGACTGCAGGCGCGCGTCATTCAGCACTGCCGTATTGAACCCGTGCTGACCCCGCCTCTGGTTAAGCTGGTGAATGCCCATGCCGATAAAATTATCGCCGTCTCGCATGGCGTCGAGCGCGTTTTGCTGGAGCATGGCGTTCGCCCTGAGCTTTGTACAACCGTCAATAACGCGATCGATATCCACCAGCCCTTGCCCGACCGCCTTGCCATGCGCCATCGCCTGCACCTGGAAGATGACACCTTTGTGTTTGGCAGCATAGGGTCGCTGATCCCGCGTAAAGCGAATCACCATACGCTGGAAGCGCTGGCGACCTTTAGCCGCAAGCATCCTGAGGCGAAATGGAAGATGGTGCTGGTTGGCGAAGGCGCTGAGCGCCGCGCGCTTGCCGCACAGGCCAGCGAACTGGGTATTGAACGCAACGTGATTTTCACCGGTTTTCAGAACACGCCATTTGATTACCTCGCCACGTTTGACGCCTTTATTTTGGCCTCGAAGAGCGAAGGATTACCGCGCGTGGTACTTGAAGCCATGCTGCTCAAGATCCCGGTGATTGGCTCGCAGGTGACGGGGACGGCTGAACTGATTGACCACGGGTCGACAGGTTTGCTGTTCCCCTGGAGTGATGTTTCGCTGCTTGCTGAACATCTGGACAATATCTGGCACGATGCTGGCCTGCGCGCCCGGCTGGCTGCGGCTGCGCATGAGAACGTTTGCCAGGCCTATGCAATCGAACGCTATGTTAACGGTGTCGAAGCCGTCCTTGGTGCGCAATAACCCAACGAGATGAACATGTTTAAATTCCTGAATGCTCGCTACCGCCATATCACCGGGCGACACAACATTCCCTACGCCTCCCTGCCTGTCAGCAGCAGTCATGTTACGGTGGATTCCATCGTGATCCCCTGCACCGGCGCAGATTTTGTTGAAGAGGCGTTACTGTCGGCCACCTTCGCCGAGCGTTATGCCACTGGCGTTAGCGAGATCGTTATCGTTAGCGATCAGCCAGAGTCCGCTTTTGGCGAACTGCCGCCAAAAACACGCGTTGTTACGCTCACGCTTCCCGTGCGCGAAGCGCATTATCGCTACAAGCAAATCTATCTTAGCCGTCTGGTGAAGCTTAACGCCCCGCTGCAGGCGCGCGGTGAAGGCGTGTTAATGATCGACTCCGATCTTAATCTGCTTAAGATGCCTGAGATCAGCATGGCCGACATGCATATCTACTCCAGCTTCCGTCAGGGCAAGATGATCGCCAAACTCAACGGCGCACCCGCGGAGAAAGTACCGGCGTATTACAAAGAGACGGTGCGCCCGTATCTGGTCGATCACGTTAACGGCGCCTTCCTTGCCGCCACCAAAAAGACCTGGCGACGCATCTGCCCGCTGTGGTTGACGCTGTTCCAGGATACCTGGGAGCTGATGGATGATACGCAGCCGCCGACCGATCAGCTGCCGCTCGCCGCGCTGCTGGACATGCTGGATGTGAAAACGGTCAATCTGGGTGACTGGATGAACTGGCCGGTCTCCAAGAAGATCGGCGGGCAGGAAGCCGTTGTGCCAAAAGAGGTGATTGGCGCGCACGGTGGTTTCCCTCTCTCCGAATGGCAGAAGTATCTTGAATCGCCGGATAACAAACTGCTGTTCAAAGGCCAGGATTACACCCGCAAGGTGCGCTACCTGACGGACGAAGAGAAAAAGAAACAGTAAAAAAGGGGCCTGAGGCCCCTTTTCTCTTACTTATCCCAGCTCAGGATGACTTTACCGGACTGGCCGGAACGCATCGCGTCAAAGCCTTTCTGGAACTCATCAACAGAGAAGTGATGGGTGATAATCGGGGTCAGATCCAGTCCAGACTGGATCAGCGCCGCCATCTTGTACCAGGTTTCAAACATCTCACGGCCATAAATGCCTTTGATGAACAGCCCCTTGAAGATGACCTTGTTCCAGTCGATAGACATATCCGACGGTGGAATACCCAGCATCGCAATACGCCCGCCGTGGTTCATGGTATCGAGCATGGTGCGAAACGCCGGTGGCGCACCGGACATCTCCAGACCCACGTCAAAGCCTTCGGTCATGCCCAGCTCGGCCATCACGTCGTTCAGGTTCTCCTTAGAGACATCCACCGCGCGGGTGACGCCCATTTTACGCGCCAGCGACAAGCGATACTCATTCACGTCGGTGATCACAACGTTGCGTGCACCCACGTGTTTTGCCACCGCCGCCGCCATAATCCCGATCGGGCCAGCGCCGGATACCAGCACGTCCTCACCTACCAGGTCAAACGAGAGCGCCGTATGCACCGCGTTGCCGAACGGATCGAAGATGGAGGCCAGATCGTCAGAGATGTTGTCCGGGATTTTGAACGCGTTAAACGCCGGGATCACCAGGTATTCTGCAAAACAGCCGGGACGGTTGACGCCCACGCCCACAGTGTTGCGGCACAGGTGCGTGCGTCCACCGCGGCAGTTACGGCAGTGACCACAGGTGATATGACCTTCGCCAGAGACGCGATCGCCAATTTTGAAGCCTTTAACTTCCTGGCCGATACCGACCACTTCACCAACGTATTCGTGCCCGACAACCATCGGGACAGGAATGGTATTCTGCGACCACTGATCCCAGTTGTAGATGTGAACGTCCGTACCGCAGATGGCGGTTTTACGAATTTTGATCAGCAGATCGTTATGACCGACTTCCGGCTCCGGCACGTCGGTCATCCAAATCCCTTCTTCCGCTTTCAGTTTGGATAACGCTTTCATCACACGTCCTCAGGCAA
>Ga0308162_1000160_pt1 | contig 85689 bp, 74 predicted proteins | sample PhySR2_FD_201370 | JGI IMG/M metagenome (GOLD analysis project Ga0308162, IMG submission 201370) | Phyllosphere microbial communities from UC Gill Tract Community Farm, Albany, California, United States - DLSLS.R2 | ecosystem: Host-associated > Plants > Phyllosphere > Unclassified | place: USA... | reverse complement strand
CAAAGATCGCTTTCATCCACGATGCCGCTCCAGTAGGTGGTCACCAGATGGCCGCCCCCGGCGACAAACGCTTCTGCGCGTTCGGCGAAGCCTTCCCGCACCATATAAAGCATCGGCGCAATCACCAGCGCGTACTGGCTGAGATCGCCGTCGGCATCAATCACATCCACCGCGATGCCTTTTTCCCAGAACGGACGGTAGTGTTCGTTAACGGTTTTTTCGTACTCCATCCCCATGTTGCGCGGCCCTTCGGCATCGTCCAGCGCCCAGCGATTTTGCTGGTCGAAGATAATCGCCACCCGTGCCTGCGTGCGACACCCGACCACCCCCGGCAGGCGCTCAAGCATTTCGCCCAGACGCGTCACTTCGCGCCCGACACGCGTATCAAGATGCCCCACGTGGTCGATAACCGCCCCGTGGAATTTCTCCACCGAACCGCGGCTTTTACGCCACTGGAAGTACTGTACGGCATCGGCCCCGTGTGCCACCGCCTGCATTGACGAGAGAATATGCATCCCCGGCTTTTTCAGCTTGCTGGTCGGCTGCCAGTTGGTGGTACTCGGCGTGGACTCCATCAGCACAAAAGGTTTGCCGCCTTTCAGGCTGCGCATCATGTCGTGGTACATGGCGGTGTAGCAGGCGAGCTGGGTTTCGTCTTTCTCCTTGTGCCACATCGGGTAGCTGTCCCAGGAGATAAAGTCGATCGCTTTCGCAAGCTGCCAGTAGTCGTAATCGTAGAAGTACTCCATGAAGTTGGTCGTCACCGGCAACGCTGCGTTGACGGCTTTTAGCGGCGCAACCTCATGGCGGCAGAAATCTGTTACCTGCGCCGTATTAAAGCGGCGCCAGTCGAGGTTCAGACCGTGAATGGACACCTCTCCCTGCGGCGCAGGGGACTCAATCTGCGACCAGTCGCTATAGGTGTGGCTCCAGAAGGTGCTCCACCATGCGTGGTTCAGCGCATCCAGGGTTTTGTAGCGCGCTTTCAGCCAGTCACGAAAGCGCTCCTGGCACAGATCGCAGTGGCACTCACCGCCGTACTCATTGGAGATATGCCAGCCCAGCACCGCCGGGTGCTGTGAATAACGCTCAGCCAGTAAGCTATTCATTTTGAATGTCTTCTCACGGTACACCGGGGAAGACATACAGTGGTTATGACGTCCACCGTGCAGCGCAGGCACGCGGTTACGCCCTACGCGCAGCACCTGCGGGTATTTTTGCGACATCCATGCCGGGCGCGCACCGCTCGGCGTGGCGAGGAAAATATGGATCCCCGCTGAATATAATTTATCAATGACGTTATCCAGCCAGACAAAATCATATTCCCCTTCACGCGGTTCGAGCTTCGCCCAGCTAAATATGCCCACCGACATGACATTACATTTCGCCTGCTGCATCATGGCAATATCTTTTTCAATAATACCGGGGTAATTCTCCCATTGCTCCGGGTTATAGTCGGCGCCATGCAATAACGCAGCGACCTTCGAACTTAAAGGCGCAAATTTATTCATATTAAAAACGTCCTGAAGTGAAACAGAATACTATTTAAATACCGTTATCGACGGCAGCACTTTGCCATGACAATCAAATAACGCCTGGTTTTCGCGGGCATTTCCCTCTTTCCAGTCATCATGGATATATTTCATGCCGGTTTTGGTGGCCCATGTGGTGCCCGGTACGGCAATCCAGGTCGGCTCCCAGTAGAACAGGCCCTTACCGCGACGATCGGGAACGTCAATCACGGCCTGCATTAAATCGTGGATATAATCGTACTGACCCTGCACGGTGCCGGGGTAGCCACCGTCCTTCTCTTCTTTGGCCTGGAAACTGTTTTCTGCGTTATCGCAGTTCTCCAGCGTATAGCCATAGGCCGCTTCCACCACAATCACGTCTTTGTTATAGCGTTTGCTGATGTCATCCATATTGGCTTTCAACGCGCCGATCGGACCATTCCAGTAGGTGTACATCGACAGGCCGATAATATCGAACGGCACATCGCGCTTCGTGATCTCATCAAACCACCAGCGGAAGGTGTCATTTTTAGTGCCTTCGGCCAGGTGCAGCATAATTTTCACCTGCTCGCCGTCGGTCAGGGTCTCTTTCATCCCGCTGATTGCGGCGTTGAGTAACCCGGCTACGCGGTCAAACTCGCCGCCACCCTGCCCCCAGCTTTTGCCTTCCGGCCAGAGCAGCCCGCCATTGATTTCATTACCAATCTGGACCATGTCCGGCAGCACGCCCTCTTTTTTAAAGCGGGCAATGGTGTCGCGCGTATAGTCATGGATTGCCGTTTTAAGCTGCGGGTAATCCATCTTCTCCCAGGCTTTAGGTTTGAACTGTTTGCCCGGGTCGGTCCAGAAATCGCTGTAGTGGAAATCGAGCAGGAGTTTTATGCCCTGGGCCTTCACGCGCTTCGCCAGCGCCAGCGTGTTTTCCAGATTGTTACTGCCGCCCCCGTAGGTATTTCCGTTGGCATCCTGCGGATCCACCCACAAACGCAGGCGCACATAGTTCACGCCGTTGGCTTTCAGAATGGCAATCGCGTCCTGCTGCTGGCCATTCTGGTTATAAAATGTTGCGCCATGCTGTTCCGCCTCGAGCAGCGTCGAGATGTCCGCCCCCTTAATAAAGTCTGCCGGCATGGCGTTAAAAGGACGCGTTTTTACCCCGTCCGCGGCGAACGCACTCGCGGCAAGACCGCAAGAAAGACAAACAGCAAGCAAAGCGGGTTTGAGTCTTTTCATGGTTATCCCTTAGTACTCCCGGAGGTCAGACCGGAGACGAAGTATTTTTGTAAGGCCAGATAAAGGATCGCGACCGGCACCGCAATCAGCACCGCGCCTGCCGCGTAGGTGGTGTAACTGGCACCCATTTTTTGCGCCACCAGGTTATAAAGCCCGATGGGTAAGGTGTATTTGTCCGGGGTGCGCAAAATGGTGCTGGAGAGAATGAAATCCCCCAGCGGCCCGGTGAAGGAGAACAGCGCCACCACCGCCACAATGGGTTTGGAAAGCGGCATGATGATCTCGATGAAGATGCGGAAGTTACTGGCTCCGTCCATGCGCGCGGACTCATCCAGATCCTTAGGAATGGCGTCCAGGTAGCCCTTCATCAGATAGGTATTCATTGGGATCATGCCGCCAACGTAAATCAACACCAGCGCCAGATGGCTGTTGATTAAGCCCAACAGCTGCGAGAGCACGAAGATGGCAATCAGCGCCGAGAACTGCGGGATCATCTGCAGCAGCAGGAAGAGCATCAGTCCGTTCTGCCGCCCCTTAAAGCGAAAACGCGAGAAGGCATAGGCGGTAAAGCTAACGCTGATTAAGGTCAACACCATGGTCAGGAAGCTGATTTTCATCGAGTTCCAGTACCACGTCATATAGTTCACCTGACCATTAAACAGGTCGGCGTAATGCTGGAACGACAGGTTCTGTGGAATAACAGAGGAGCTTAACAGGCTGTTGCCCGCGTTGAGTGAGGCGCCCACCGTCCACACCAGCGGGTAAATGATGATGACCGACACCAGCACAATAACCAGCCAGGAGAGTGAAAGGCGGACCCATTTCTCACGTTTAATACTTTGTGATTTAGCCATTGTTACGTCCCTTACGCCATGTCGTCATTTTTGAAAGATTTGGTGGCGCGGAACTGCCATAACGCCAGGCCGACGACAAAAACAGACAGCAGGATGGTGATGGTCGCCGCAATGGCATATTGCGAAGATGACATCGTCAGTTTGTAGATCCACGACACCAGAATGTCGGTGCCGCCCGCATTCGACCCCACCACCGCCGGTCCGCCGTTATTGAACAGATAGATGATGTTGAAATTATTGAAGTTGAAGGTGTATTGCGTAATCAGGATCGGCGCTATGGCGTAGAGCACCAGCGGCAGCGTAATGGTCCGCAACCGGGTCCAGCTGCTGGCGCCGTCCATGGTAGCCGCTTCATACAGGTCATCAGGAATGGCCTGCAGCACGCCGGTGGTCATGGCGAAAACAAACGGGAAACCAAGCCAGGTTTGCATCATGATCAGCGCCGTTTTGGTCCAGAACGGATCGGTCATCCAGGCTTTAGGCGCAATACCAAAGAAGGCCAGAATGGCGTTGTTAATCACCCCGAAGGAGTCATTAAACATCCCGGCGAAAACCAGGATGGTGACAAAGCCCGGCACCGCCCACGGCAAAATAAAGATGGTGCGGATCAGCGGCTTAAAGCGTAAATCTTTCTGGTTCACCAGAATCGCCAGCAGTACGCCCACCGTACACTGCAGCGTGGTGGCGAGCAGCGTCCAGACCACCGTCCACTGCAGCACGTCGAAGAAGGTGGAACGCCAGATAGAGAGCGTAAAGATATTGATGAAGTTCTTAAACCCGACCCAGTCAACCAGCTTAGCCGGCGGCGTGTGGTAGAGGTTGTAGTTGGTAAAGGCGATGGCAAACCCGAACAAAATTGGAAACACCACCACAAACACCAGCAGGATAAAGCCCGGGGTGATCATCAGATACGGGAAGCCGTCGCTCAATAGCATCTGATACTGTTTACGCACGCTGTTAAGCTGCAATCCTTCGTCACGTTTCAGGCCATTGACCCACGCGTCACGCATCGACAGGTAATACACCATCACGCCGAACGCCGCGATTAACACGCTGATGATCCCCTCCGCCAGCAGGAAGATGGAGTTGTCGCGCGGCACCTCCTCACCCAGCGTCACCAGTCCCCACAGCCCTTCGCGCAGAAAATCAGCAAATACGCCGATAAAACTGGCAAGCAGCACCAGGAAGATGACCCCTTTCAGCCACTGACGGTGGTAAAACTGACCGAAGCCGGGAATGACCGCCAGCAGCAGGCTGGTCCAGGCGTGACGCCCGGCCACGCGCGGTTTGGCAAAATGTTCCGGGATGATACTCACAAACAACTCCTTTCAAAAAACGGGAGAGACGCCCTCCCGTTCTGCGACGTCAGAAAACTACTGGTTGCTGGCCTGCATGGCTTCGATTTGCATCTGAACCTGTTTTTCTGCGCTGTCGAGCGCGGCTTTCGGATCCTGTTTACCGGTCAGGCTCAGCTCGAGGGCCGCGTTCGCCGGAGCCCAGACTTCACCCATTTCCGGAATGCCCGGCATCGCTGTCGCCCGTGCGGCCTGCACGGCAACCGCGCTGGCTTTCTCGTCGTTCTTAATGAGCGGATCGTCAATCATCGCGGTCAGCGGCGGAATTTCTCGCGTCGCGATATAGCGCGTTTTGACGTACTGCGGCTGGTTGATAAATTCGATAAATTTCTGCGCCATGGCTTTGTCTTTGCTCCAGGTAGAGACGACATAGCCCTTCACGCCCAGGAATGAACTCATTGGCTTACCGTCCGGCAGCGTCGGCAGCGGCGCAACGCCGTAGTTAATGCCCGCCGCTTCATACGGCTGGAACGCCCACGGACCGTTGATGACGGCTGCCGCTTTTTTCTCGGTAAACAGAGAATCGATCGCGTTCAGACCGTTATCGCCAATGATCCCCGCCGGGAACACGTCATCGGTATAGAATTTTTTCAGGTAGGTGACCGCGTCTACCGCGCCCGGCTTGTTCAGGCCCACGTCGCTGGCGTTATAACCGCCTTTATCGTTTTTACCGAAGATGTACCCGCCCATCGGGGAGATAGCCCCCCAGCTGTAGTAAATCTGGTCGAACTTGGCGAGCAGGCCGTACTGTTTTTTGGCGCGCTGCTGTTTAGAAAAGTCATACCAGTCCTGAAGTGAGTTGAGCGGCTTCGCGATCAGGTCTTTGTTGTAAATCAGCACCAGCGTCTCAACCGCTTTCGGCACACCGTAAAGGGTGTTATCCATTTTGAAGGCATTTATGGACGCCGGCGTGTACTGTGCGGTCTGCTTCGCCTCCAGATTCAGGGGGGTCAGCAGCCCTTGCACAACCGCCCCGCCCAGTTGATCATTGGGAATGACCAGCACGTCCGGGCCAATTCCTGCCGGGCCGTCGAGGCGCAGTTTTTCCAGCTGCTGCGCGTAAGGCATCTCCTGCAGGTTAACCTTAACGTCGTACTGCTTTTCGAAATCGGCGACCGCGTCTTTAATGCCGGACGACTTTTTGATGTCTTCCCAGACGTTAAGCTGCGTGGTGGCGTGAGCCTGCACCGCGAGCGTAGAGAGGATCAGAGCAGCGAGTATGTTCTTTTTCATTATCAACCTCATGTGAAGGTATAACAATTTTATGGTTGTTATTGCATTTCACCGCCATACACCTTCGCCAGAAAACCGACTAACACTGGCGTACAACGTATAACATCAAATGCCTTTGGTTTGGTATACGCTACCCTTCACATCATGATAACTCTACAAAAAACTGTAAGTTGTGTGATCGTCATAACATTAATGGAATATCAGTATAGGGTGCGTGAATACTGGAAGTTATAGTCAGAGCAGACAAATTGCACCGTCCAGCCATGTAGCAAATAATTGTTATACGTAATACATACGCGGCGGTTTACTCGGGGAATACAGATGTCGAACATACAATTGAGGAATGTCACCAAACGCTTTGGCGACACCGTAACCTTGCACAACGTGAATCTTGAGATTGAAGACGGTGAGTTTGCCGTCTTTGTCGGTCCTTCCGGCTGCGGTAAATCGACAATGCTGCGCATGATTGCCGGACTGGAGGACATTAGCGAAGGGGAAGTGTTGATTGGTGACGAGGTGATGAACGACGTTGCCCCCTCCCACCGCGGCGTGGCGATGGTGTTTCAGTCCTATGCGCTCTACCCACATATGACGGTGGCCGAAAACATGGGCTACGGCCTGAAGGTCAATAAGGTGCCGAAAGATCAGATCCGCCATCAGGTCGAGATGGTGGCCAAAACGCTGCAGCTTTCCCACCTTCTGGATCGCAAACCTAAGCAGCTTTCCGGCGGCCAGCGCCAGCGTGTGGCCATTGGCCGCGCCATCGTACGTAATCCGCGGGTCTTTATGTTCGACGAACCGCTCTCCAACCTGGATGCCGAGCTGCGCGTGGAGATGCGTCTGCACCTTGCCCGTCTGCACCAGGAACTGAAAACCACCATGGTGTATGTCACCCACGACCAGATAGAAGCGATGACCCTGGCTGATAAAATTGTGGTGATGAACTACGGAAAGGTTGAGCAGATGGGCGCGCCGATGGAACTCTACTACAAACCGGCGAACAAGTTCGTGGCCGGGTTTATCGGCTCGCCGAAGATGAATTTCCTGCCGGCAACGGTAGAGTCCTGGCAACCGGGTGAGCTGACGGTGAGATTATCCCAGCAGAAGACACTCACACTGGCCCTGACCACCACACCGTTGAACGCAGGCAGCCCGGTGACGCTGGGCATCCGTCCGGAACATTTAACCACCGATCTCCGCCACGGCACGCGGCTGACGTTTAACTGCGAAGTGGTTGAGCGTCTGGGCAATAACACCTACCTCTTTGGTCAGTGCTACGGCCACGACAATGTGAAGATTTTGCTGCCGGGCGATGTGAAATTCGCGCCGTGGCAGCAAATTGATGTGGCTTTTGACGATCGCCACTGCATGGTGTTTGACGAGCAGGATGTGCGGGTGAGTGCCGACATCGATGAAGCGGTACGCTCGGTCGCTTAACCCGCCAGACGCGTTACCGCACGCGTAAAGGCATCAATCGCCAGCGCGACATCCTCAGCCATCACCGATTCCGCCGGATGGTGGCTGACGCCTCCCTTACACCGCACAAACAACATCCCTACCGGCCAACGCTCCGCCAGGGCGATGGTGTCATGACCGGCACCGCTCGGCAGCGATAATGTCTTCCCCTGCACCGATTCTACAGCCTCCGCCAGCAGCGCCTGCAGACGTGTATCGCATGGCGTGGCGGCGATTCGGTAAAATTCGTCGGCTGCAAAATGTATTCCGCGACGGGCCGCTATCGCCTGCGCCTGCGTCAGCAGTGCAGTAAGCAGAAGGTCAAGCGGCGCATCCTGCGGGCCGCGAATATCTAACGAGAGCGCGACCTCGCCGGGGATGACGTTTACCGCACCAGGCAGACAGCGCAACTCACCCACCGTGGCCACCAGGTTGCCGCCGTGCTGACGGGTGGTGTTTTCAATCAGCACCATCCATTCGGCGGCGGCGGCCAGCGCGTCCTTACGATGCGCCATCGGCACGGTCCCGGCGTGGCCGGCCTCACCGGTGAAGCGGCAGTTCAGACGACGTGCGCCGTTAATGGCTTCAACCACGCCCAGCGCCAGACCGGCCTGTTCCAGACACGGTCCTTGTTCAATATGCAGCTCCAGACAGGCGCTGAAATCATCCGGGCGTCTTGCGGCCATCGCGACACGGCTGGGATCTAACCCTGCCTGTACCATCGCCTGCGCCACGCTGATACCTCTGGCATCGCACGTGTCGAGCCAGCCCACAGGCCAGGTGCCCGTCAGCGCGCGGCTGCCCAACAGCGTGATACCAAAGCGGGTACCCTCTTCATCGCAAAAGCCGACAATCTCAACGGCCTGCGCCAGCCGTTTTCCCTGCTGATGCAGGCTGTCAACGACTTCAATGGCCGTCAGCACCCCCAGCATCCCGTCGTAGCGCCCGGCATTGCGCACGGTATCCAGATGCGAGCCAAGCAACACCGCCGGTGCGCCCTCCTGCTCGCCTTCATAACGTCCGCAGATATTCCCCACGCTGTCCTGCCAGACGGTCATGCCTGCCTGGTTCATCCACTGCCCGACCAGCTGGTTAGCCTGCAGATGCTGGGCAGAGAGATACACGCGGGTAAGGGAATCCTGGGTTTCGCTGATGGCGGCCAGCGCATCGGCGCGGGCCATCACACGTTCTGCCGCCTGCTGGCGTGTCGCGTGATTCATAGCGCCGTCTCAGTGCGGTAATGATCCCACGCGGCCTGCATCGCGGCACCCTGCGTAGTGGAAAACTTCAGGTAGTTCAGTACCGACTCCAGCGCACTCAGGGTGGTCATCACGCAGTCTTTACGCGCGTTATAGCCCATGGTGCCAATACGCCACACTTTGCCGTGCAGCGGACCAAACGAAGTACCGATTTCAATGCCGAAATCCTCCAGCATCAGTTTACGCACCTGGTCACCGTTTACGCCCTGAGGGATAAGCACGCCCAGCACGTTGTTCATCTTGTGCCTGAGGTCGCCGAAGGTCTCGAGTCCCATCGCCTGAATACCTTTCAGTAGCGCATCCCCGTGCAGCTTGTGGCGGGCGATACCGTTATCCAGCCCTTCCTGCAGAATGAGGCGGGCACATTCGCGGGCGCCAAACAGCGCGGTGGTCGCTTCGGTGTGGTGGTTCAGACGCTCGGGTCCCCAGTAATCCATCACCATGCCGAGGTCGAAATAGTTGGAGTAAATCATCTCCTCGTCGCCGTCGCGATGGGCATCGGTACGGATCCCCTCTTCGATGCATTTGCGGCGACGGATTGCCTCTTCCATCCGTGGGCTCAGGGTAACAGGCGAGGTGCCGGACGGACCGCCAAGACATTTCTGCATCCCCGCCGAGACCGCATCCAGCCCCCAGGCATCGGTCTCCAGGGCGTTGCCGCCGAGCGACGCGGTAGCATCGGTATAAAACAGGACATCGTAACGACGGCAGATTGCCCCGAGTTCCGCAAGCGGCTGCAGCATGGTGGTGGACGTATCCCCCTGCACGGTTAACAGCAGGCGCGGACGCACGCGTTTAATGGCATCTTCCACCCGATCCGGTGTGAACACCTCGCCCCACGGTACCTCGATGGTGTGGACCTCTGCGCGGCAGCGGCGGGCAATTTCGCACAGCAGATGGCCGAAGCGACCAAAAACGGGCACCAGCACTTTGTCCCCCGGACGAATGGCCGATACCAGAATTGCTTCAATCCCCGCACGGGAGGTGCCGTCCACCAGCATCGTCCAGCGGTTTTCCGTGCGGAACACGCCGCGGTAGAGTGCCATGACGTCGTTCATGTAGTGGGTCATCGCCGGATCGTACTGGCCGATAAGCTGGCTCGACATGGCACGCAGCACGCGCGGATCGGCGTTGATCGGCCCCGGCCCCATCAGAAGACGTTGTGGCGGATTGATTTGCGGAAATTGAGCGATATCCATTTTTTAGTCCTTAGTTAATTGAGGCCGCGCACGGAGGAGATAAACTGTTTAAGCTCAGTGGTCTGTGGGTTAGCGAACAGCGTTTTACTGTCGCCCTGCTCCCAGACGCGCCCCTGATGCATAAACACCACGCGGTCGCCCACTTCGCGGGCAAAATTCATTTCATGGGTCACCAGGATCAGCGTCATCCCCTCAGCGGCCAGTTGTTCCAGCACCTTGAGCACTTCGCCCACCAGTTCCGGGTCGAGCGCGGAAGTTATCTCGTCACAGAGTAAAACTTTAGGCGACATCGCCAGAGCACGGGCAATCGCCACGCGCTGCTGCTGGCCGCCGGAGAGGCTTGACGGGTAGTAATCCAGACGGTCACCCAGCCCGACTTTCTCCAGCATGCGCTGCGCCAGCACCTGACATTCTGCTGCGCTTTTCTTCAGCACCCGACGTGGCGCGAGCATCACGTTTTCCATCGCCGTCATGTGCGGGAAAAGGTTGAAGTTCTGAAATACCATGCCGACCGAGCGGCTGATTTCACGCGCCTGGGAATCCCGGTCGGTAATGGTCATGCCGCCGAGCTTGATGCTGCCGTCCTGATACCCTTCGAGGCCGTTAATGCAGCGCAACAGCGTGCTTTTACCCGAACCGCTGCGCCCGATAATTGAAATAACCTGGCCCATGTCGATGTCCAGATCCACGCCCTTGAGCACGTGGTTATCGCCGTAGTACTTCTGCACCTGATTAATGGTGATGAGAGGCATTGAATTTAGTCTCCAGATAACGGCTGTAGCGCGACAGCGGATAACACAGAATGAAGTAGCCGAGCGCCACCAGCGCAAAGACTTTAAACGGCTGATAGGTCACGTTGGTCAGCATCGTCCCGGCCTTGGTCAGCTCGATAAAACCGATAATGGATGCCAGCGCGGTCCCCTTAATCACCTGCACGGCGAACCCCACCGTTGGGGCGATGGCGATGCGTAACGCCTGGGGAGCCACCACGCGAAACAGCGTCTGGCCGAAGGTCAGCCCCAGACAGCGCGACGCCTCCCACTGCCCTTTCGGCAGCGCACGAATACTGCCAAACCAGATATCAAGCAAAAAGGCGCTGGTGTAGAACGTCAGGGCCAGCGACGCGGCGGTCCACGGCGAAACATCGATACCCAACAGCGCCACGCCGAAGAAGGCCAGGAACAATTGCATCAGCAGCGGCGTGCCCTGAAACAGTTCGATATAGCCGCGGATAAGCCGTTTTACCGTACGCCCACCCGTGAGGCGCAACAGCAACAGCGGCAGCGTTACCGCCGCCCCGCCGACAAACGCCACCAGTGACAGCAGCACCGTCCAGCGTCCGGCGAGCAGCAGATTGCGAATAATGTCCCAGTCGGTAAAGGTGGTCATCATGCCTGTACCCCCAGCCACTTCCGTCCTGCCGCCATCATTAGCTGGCGTAGGGTAATTGACAGCACCAGGTAAATTCCGGTGGTCACCAGATAGACCTCAAAGCTCAGGAACGTTCTTGACTGAATCAGGTTGGCGGCAAAAGTCAGCTCTTCATAGGAGACCTGCGACACCACCGACGAACCGAGCATAACGATAATGCACTGGCTGACCAGCGCCGGATAAATACGCTGCAGGGCCGGTGGCAGCACCACACGTATAAACGTTTGCAGGCGGGTAAGCCCCAGCACGCGGCCGGCCTCCCACTGTCCTTTGGGCGTAACCTGAATACCGGCACGGACAATCTCCGTGCTGTACGCGCCCAGGTTGACGACCATTGCCAGCAGCGCCGCTTCGCCCGCCGTCATCTTCAGCCCCAGATTCGGCAGACCGAACACAATGAAAAACAGCTGCACGACAAAGGGCGTGTTGCGGATAATCTCCACGTAGCCGCCCCAGATCCGGCTGAACCACGTCGTCCGGCCGCTGCGAATCGCCGCCCCGAAAATACCGATCGCCAGCCCGCCGAGGGTTGCCATCACCGTCAGTTGAATGGTGACCCACAGCCCTGCCAGCAGCGCCGGCCAGTACGGCCAGAGCGCAGAGAAATGGAGTTGCTCTGTCATCGCCTTACACGCCCAGGCTTGCCGGCAACGGCGCTTTCAGCCACTGCTCAGAGAGGCTATTCAGGGTGCCGTCTTTAATTCCCTGCTCGATCACCGCATCAACTTTCGCTTTCAGCGCCGGTTCGTTTTTCTTCAGCCCGATAAAGCACGGCGAGTCCTTCAGCATAAAGCTCGGAACCGGGGCTTTGGCGGCGTTCTGGCGGGAAATCGCCGCCACAACCAGATTGCCTGTCGCCACGTACTGGACCTGACCGGACAGGTAAGCCGACAGCGTGGTGTTATTGTCTTCGTAGCGTTTGACGTCTGCATCTTTCGGCGCAAGGCTGGTCAGCACCATGTCCTCCACCGCACCGCGCGTCACGCCAATGGTTTTTCCACTCAGCTGAGCAGCATCTTTCAGCTCAGCACCTTTCGGGCCGAACACGCCGAGGAAGAACGGCGCATAGGCACGGCTAAAATCGATCACCTTTTCACGCTCGGCGTTTTTGCCGAGGCTTGAGATCACGAGATCCACCTTATCGGTTTGCAGATACGGCACGCGGTTGGCACTGGTCACCGGCACCAGCTGCAGCTTGAGCTTCATCTGTTTTGCCAGATAGCGCGCCATGTCGATGTCGTAGCCCTGCGGCTGGAGATCGGTCCCGACTGAACCAAACGGAGGAAAATCCTGCGGGACGGCGATACGAAGAGTGCCGCGTTTCTCAATATCCTGAAGCTGGTCAGCTTTTGCTGGCAGGTTTGCAAACAGACAGACGGCCCCGGTCAGTGCAATCAATAACTTTTTCATGGTGCTTCCCCGTAACGTTAACATGAAACAAAAGATTCTTTGAATTGGATTTTGCAACTAATGTGCCAGATGAAGCGAAACGGGAAATTTTCTCTGAAGGCCTGATAAAACGAGAGCGGGGCGGAAAAGACCTCCCTTTTCCGCCCCGCTCTTCTGCACTATTTTAATGCAAAGCACCAGCCTGATGCCCCATTATCGCTGTTCCAGTTCGTCCAGCTGCTGATACAGGGAGGCGATATCGTGGATCCGGGGACGGCCTTTATCGAGGATTTCATGCAGAAAGGCGTTAGCCAGCAGGTTGATCAGACTGTTGACCGACGAGTAGCTGTCGTACGCCGAGACGCTGTCCAGCGGGGCGCAGAGCTGCCAGCTGGTCAGCGGAAACAGGCTGTGCGCCTGCGGCTCACACATCAGCAGAACCGGAATACCGCTGTGCTGAAGCTGCTGCAACAGCGGCCGAACGATCCGCGGGCGACGGCGAAACGCCATCATAATCACCAGATCATCGGGCGTGAGATCGACCAGTTCCTCGCTCAGGCTCTGCCCCGGCTGCGGCAGCAGCAGCACCTGTCCGCGCGCCTGCAACAGCTGCTGGCGCAGGTGCAGCGCCGCCGGATAGGCGTTGCGCATCCCGATAATCACAATCCGCCGCGCCTTCACCATTGAGGCCATGGCCTCGGCAAACTGCTGAGCATCCAGAGCGTTGACCCACTGGGTGAGGTTTGCCATCTCCTGCTTATAATGCCGCGCCAGCAGAGTGTTGCCCTGCACCGCATCGCGGTTATCGGTCAGCGGCATGCCGCTCTGGCGCAGCGTGCGCAGTTCGTCGCGCATCTCTTTATACTTCTCATAGCCCAGACGCTTAAACAGACGGCTCACCGTGGCTTTCGACACCCCGCTCAGCTGCGCCAGCTCGGCGCTGTTATAACTAATGAGGTCGTCGAAATGATCAAAAATAAAATCAGCCACCCGTTGCTCCTGCGGTGACAACGACGCGTATTGCGCTTTCAGACGTTCATCAAGCTGTTCCATAAAGCCTCTGTAACTTTTGTTTCACCTCACTATACCTTTCATTAAGCATGCCAGCTTCTTAAAACGTTATGTTACGACTGACGTGAAACTTTTCATTCATAACTGGAACAGCTTTTGCAGCACCTTGTGACTTTTGGGTTATGAGGACTCTCCATGCAAAGTAATGTCTCCGTACACGGAATGGCCGTGGCGCCCCACCATCTTGCCAGCCAGAGCGCCCTGGCCATTCTGCGCGAAGGCGGTAGCGCGATTGAGGCAATGGTCGCCGCCGCCGCAACCATTGCCGTGGTTTACCCGCACATGAACGGTCTCGGTGGGGACGGTTTCTGGCTTATCGTGCCGCCCGACGGCGAACCAGTCGCCATTGACGCCAGCGGCGCAGCTGGCTCACTGGCGACGCTTGCCGCCTATGACGATGTCTCTCAGATCCCCCATCGCGGGCCTCGTGCGGCGCTGACCGTGGCGGGAACGGTGAGCGGCTGGGACGAAGCGCTGAAGGTTTCGCGCACGCTGACGGGCACCGCTCTTCCCCTGAATCGCCTGCTGGCAGACGCCATTGACTATGCCCGAAACGGCACGCCGGTGACCGCGTCTCAGGCCGCCGCCACGGCCAGTAAGCTGGATGAACTGAAGGACCTGCCCGGCTTCGCGGAGACCTGGCTGACGGACGGCAAACCGCCGCAGGTCGGCAGCCGGTTTTATCAACCGGCGCTGGCCTCCACGCTCTCGCACCTCGCAGAAGACGGTCTGGACAGTTTTTATCGCGGCCCGCTGGCGGAGCGTCTGGCCCGAGGCATGGCAACGCTGGGGCTGCCCATCACCCTGGCTGACCTAAACGCGCATGTCGCCCGGCGCACCACGCCGCTGAAATTACAGCATCAGCAGGGCGAAGTGTGGAACCTTGCGCCGCCAACGCAGGGGCTGGTGTCGCTGGCGATCCTCGGGATAACCGACCGCCTGTCCATGGCCGATGCTGACGAAGCGACCACCGTTCACCGCATTGTAGAGGCCACCAAACTGGCGTTTGGTCTGCGCGATGCCCATATCACCGACCCGCGCGAGCTGAAAACCGATATCCAGGGTCTGCTGGATCCTGCCGCACTGGCCGCCCTCGCCGACCAGGTCGATGATAACCAGGCCGCACCGTGGGGCTGCGGCAAAGGCCCTGGTGATACGGTCTGGATGGGAGTGATGGATAACAGCGGTCTTGCCGTGTCGTTTATCCAGAGCATTTATCACGAGTTCGGCAGCGGCGTGGTCCTGCCTGATACCGGCATCGTCTGGCAAAACCGGGGAGCCTCATTCAGCCTCAATCCCCGTCACCTGCTGGCGCTTGCGCCAGGAAAACAACCGTTCCACACCCTGAACCCGGCAGCCGCGCGTCTGCATGACGGACGCGTCATGGTCTACGGCTCGATGGGCGGTGACGGCCAGCCGCAAACCCAGGCCACCCTGTTTACCCGCTATGTGGTGCAGGGGGTACCACTGCAAGAGAGCATCGCCCGCCCGCGCTGGTTACTGGGGCGCACCTGGGGACAGACATCCGACACCCTGAAGGTGGAAGGCCGCTTTACGCCGCAGACCGTCGCGCGCCTGCGGGCGCTGGGCCACGACGTGGAGTGCCTCCCGGCATTCAGCGAAGCCATGGGCCACGCGGGTGCGATTGTTCGCCATCCCAACGGGCTGTTTGAAGGGGCATTTGACCCGCGCAGCAACGGCGCCGCCGCCGGATTTTAAGGAGAGACTGATGAATACCACACAACCTGACTGGCATGCCTATCTGGCGCAAATGGAGTCCGTGCTGGGCGTTGAGCTGGATGACGCCCGCCGGGCAGAACTCCATGTACAGTTCTGCCGTATCGCGGCGATGGCCGCCCCGCTGATGGCGCTGCCGCTTGATGACCGTCTGGAGATCGCAGGAGTATACAAAGCATGACGCTACACGAGATGAGTATCAGTGAGATCCAGCAGGCGCTGAGTGCAGGCGACCTGAGCGCCCATGACATCGCCCGCCAGACCCTGGAAGCCATTACGCGCATCAATCCCCATATCAACGCCTGGACCACCGTCACGGAAGAACGCATGCTGGCCGAAGCCGAGAATATCGACACCCTGCGTCGGGAGAAACGCCCTCTGCCGCCGCTGGCAGGTATTCCCTACGCGGTGAAAAACCTGTTCGACGTCGCCGGGCATACGACCCTTGCCGGTGCAGAGCTGTTCAGCCAGCGCCCCCCCGCCACCGCTGACAGCTTTGCGGTACGCCAGCTGCGCAGTGCCGGTGGCTTATTGTCGGGGATGGTCAACATGGATGCCTACGCCTACGGCTTTACGACGGAAAACACTTACTACGGCGCAACGCGTAACCCGCACGATGTGACGCGCATTGCCGGAGGATCGTCCGGCGGCTCTGCCGCCGCGGTCGCTGCCGGACTGGTCCATTTTTCGCTCGGTACCGACACCAACGGGTCGATTCGCGTACCGGCCTCCCTGTGCGGAATATACGGTCTTAAGCCCACTTTTGGTCGTCTGTCACGCGCCGGCAGCCATCCGTTTGTCGCCAGTCTGGATCACATCGGGCCGTTTGCCCGTCGCGTGAGCGATCTGGCGTCGGTGTACGATGCACTGCAGGGTCGGGATACCAGCGACGGATTTCAGGCGGAGAGCTCCCGGGAGCAGACCCGGCCCCTGCTCGACCGCGGTCTGGATGGTTTGCGCTGCGCGGTGCTCGGCGGCTATTTCAGTACCTGGTGCGACAGCGACATGCGGGACGCCGTGGCGCGGGTGGCAAAAGCCCTCGACGTGCAGGAAACGCTGCAGTTCCCCGATGCCGAGCTGGCCCGCTCCGCGGCGTTTATCATCAGCGCCTCGGAAGGCGGAAATCAGTACCTGCCCGCGCTTCGCCGCGAGCCCGGGCGTTTTGAACCCCATTCGCGCGAACGACTGCTGGCCGGCGCGATGATCCCTTCTGCCTGGTATATTCAGGCCCAGCGTTTTCGCACGCAGGCCCGACAGGCGTTTAAAGCGTTGTTTGCGCAGGCCGACGTGCTGATCGCCCCGGCCACGCCGCGCAGTGCAACGCGGATTGGCGAAGAGATTATGGAGATCAACGGCCAGCCGTTACCGGTTCGCGCCAGCATGGGCATGCTGACGCAGCCGATTTCGTTTTTAGGTTTACCCGTTACCACCGTCCCGCTGCGCACCGCTCAGGGCAGACCTGTTGGCCTGCAGTTGATCGCCGCGCCGTTTAACGAGCAAGCCTGCCTGCGCGTGGCGCGGGTGCTGGAAGCAAGCGGAATAACCGATGCCCGGCCGGCGGAGATGGCACCATGATAAATCACGATGACATTAACCTTCCGTGGGTCGTTGCAGAAGTGACCGCAGCCTTTTACCGCTATGAAGATGCGCTGGTAAGCAACAACATTCCGGTGCTGGATGAGCTGTTCTGGCACGACAAAAACACGGTGCGTCTCGGTGCGGGCGAAAACCTGTACGGCATTGAGGAAATCCGCGCCTTTCGGGCGGCGCGCCCGTCCGCGGGTCTGCAAAGGACGTTGCGCCATACGGTAATCACCACCTTCGGAGAGGATTACGCCGTGTGTAGCACCGAATTCACCCGCGAAGGACCGGAGCGGATTGGCCGCCAGCAGCAGACATGGGTACGCTTCCCGTACGGCTGGCGAATTGTGGCGGCGCAGGTCAGCGTGATGGCGTAATGTTAATAACCCGGCCCAGCCTGCTTCTTTCCCCATCAGATAAGCAGCAGGCCGGGACAGGCGTCACCGCCCCCCGGCGCACTGCTGGACCGTTATTGTTGAAACGGGTGCACTTCACGCCAGTGATCGGCTATCTGCTGGCGGGTACAGACCCATACCCGATCGTGCTGCGCAAGGTAATCGAGGAACCGCTGGAGTGCACGAAAACGCCCAGGACGCCCCAGCAGACGGCAATGCATGCCGATGGACATCATCTTCGGCGCACGTTCCCCTTCTTCGTACAACACGTCAAAGCTGTCTTTCAGGTAGGTATAAAACTGCTCGGCGGTGTTGAACCCCTGCGCGGTCGCAAAGCGCATGTCGTTGGCATCCAGCGTATACGGCACAATCAGGTGGGGTTTGCGCGTGCCGTCGCTGCACGCCACTTGCGTCCAGAACGGTAAATCATCGCCATAGTAGTCGCTGTCATAGTCAAAGCCCCCATGCTCCACTACCAGCTGGCGGGTGTTTGGGCTGTCACGCCCGGTGTACCAGCCGGCAGGCGGTTTGCCAAACAGGTCAGTCAGGACATGCACCGCCTTGTGCAGGTGCTCGCGCTCCTGGTTGATATCCATACTTTGATAGTGGATCCAGCGCCAGCCGTGGCTGACCACGTCATAATCAGCCGCTTTGATGGCGTCGACGATATCGGGATGTCGCGCCAGCGCCATTGCCACGCCAAAGACCGTCAGCGGCAGGCCACGCTTGCAGAATTCGTTATGGATCCGCCAGAACCCGGCACGGCTGCCGTATTCATAGAGGGAGTCCATCGACATGTGTTTGTCCGGATAACTGGCCGCACCGATGATGTCCGAGAGGAATTGTTCTGAGCCGGCATCACCGTGCAGAACGTGGTTTTCCGCTCCTTCTTCGTAATTGAGTACAAACTGCACGGCGATGCGCGCCTGGTTCGGCCACTGCGCGTGCGGCGGCTTGCCTGCATAGCCGCGTAAGTCCCGCGGATAATCCTCGTTAAAAAGCGCCATTATCACCCCCTCAATTAAAATGGATTCAGTGCCTGAAAGTGTCCGCTCAACGCTTTTTTCTCCGGGAAAGCCAGGTCCCCGTGCTTGCTGGTTGACAGCCCCAGCGCCACCAGCGACTCGACCATTTTCACCGCCGCGCTGACGCCGTCGATCACCGGCACGTGCAGCTCGCGCGTCAGCTCCTGCGCCAGCGTCGCCATTCCACCGCAGCCGAGCACAATCGCGCCGCAGCCATCTTCTTTCAGCGCCTGGATGCAGCGCGCGCGCACCTTCTCCTGAGCCAGGCCGCTACCGTCTTCCAGTGCCAGCACCGGCAGATCGATGGCATGCAGGGCTGCACAGTGGTCCTGGAAACCATACTGGTGCAACAGATGACGGGCGATAATCCGCGTGCGCGGCAGCGTGGTCACAACGGAAAAGCGCGTTGCCACCAGCGTGGCCATATGCATCGCAGCTTCTGCGATACCGATGACCGGCCCCTGCGCCAGCTCGCGCGCCGCCAGCAGGCCGGGGTCACCAAAGCAGGCAATCACGTGTCCATCCACGCCCTGTTGCCGTCCGCGTTTTATCTGTTCGAGAACGCCCACGGCGGCGATGGCCTCATCAAAATGACCTTCTATCGAGGGCACACCTGCGCTCGGGCAGACGGCGAGGATCTCCGTTCCCGGTGCTGCTACCGCGCGGGCTGCGGCGCCGATGGTTTCCGTCATCGCGAGGCTGGTGTTGGGGTTAATCACTTGTATACAAACAGACGACATTACGACTCCTTGTGGCTGGCGAACAGCCGGGCAAAATCAGGCAGGCACTCACCGGCCCGTTCGAAACAGAGACTGGCGACAATATGTTCAAAATGGTGCATTAAGGCCTCACTCAGGGGCTGGAGCGCCTTCTGACGCAAGAGTTCCACCAGTTGCTCGTGGTCATTGCAGCGGCAGCCCTGACGCCACGGCGCGCCCCAGGCTGCGATCACCAGCGACGACCGCTGGCTCAGTCCGGTCACCATCTCTGTCAGCACCTGATTGCCTGAAATGGCCTGAAGCTGAATATGGAAATTGGCGGAGTGGCGGATTGCGGCGGGACCGTCATACGCCTCATGCGCCTGCTGCTCCTGGCGAATAATCCCTTCCAGTGCAGCCAGATGCGGCGGCTGACAGTGGGCCAGCACGTCCGGCAGGTTAGCCACCTCAAGCAGCGCGCGCGTGCGGAAGATCTGCTGCGCCTCTTCTACCGTCGGGCTGGCCACGTGTGCACCACGTTTGGGCGTTAAGGTGACCATTTGCACAGCGGCGAGTCGTTGCAGCACCTTGCGAATACCGGTGCGGCTCACGCCGAAGACCTCAGCCAGCGCCTCTTCAGGCAATTTACTTCCCGGGAGCAACTGATGTTCGACTATCGCAGTCATCAGCGCCTGAAAGATGGATTCATCTTTGTCATGCAGGTCTGGCGCGGTCTGCAGGCTGTTTATGTTGTTCATTAACCACTCCGATTTTTACTTTTCGCTATCGAATCGTATACATAAAAATAAAATATTGCATACAAGATTTATTATTTTGGCCTGGATCCTGCAACACCGTCTGCACTCCCACTTAACGGGTTTTCATTCACAGGAGCAGGTTTCATGCCAAACAGACAAAACGCGCAGCACGGTACGGCCGCTGATTCCGGTGCGGTTTACAGCCCACGGCTTTGCAATGAGGATCTGGCACCGACGCGTGACCAGAACTGGAGCTGGTACAACATCTTTTCTTTCTGGATGTCGGACGTCCACAGCATGGGGGGTTATGTTGTTGCCGCGAGCTTCTTTACGCTCGGGCTGGCAAGCTGGCAGGTCTTGCTCTGCCTGCTGATAGGGATTTGCATTGTGCAGTTGTGCGCCAACCTGGTGGCGAAACCGAGTCAGATGGCAGGCGTACCCTACGCGGTGATTTGCCGTCAGGCATTTGGCGTTTTCGGGGCCAATATTCCGGCGGTGATCCGCGGGCTGATTGCTTTCGCATGGTACGGCATTCAGACCTACCTGGCCGCCAACGCGCTGATGCTGGTGGCGCTTAAGTTCTGGCCTTCACTCGCGACGCTCACCACCGGTTCGTTCCTGGGCCTGTCGCATCTTGGCTGGATCTGTTTTGCTATCATGTGGGTGCTGCAGGCGATGGTCTTCTGGCACGGCATGAGCGCCATTAAGCGCTTTATTGATATCGCCGGTCCGGCGGTCTACGTGGTGATGCTGGCGCTGGCGGGATGGATTGTATACAAGACCGGTTTTGACGGCATCTCCTTTACCCTCGCCAGCAAATCCCTGAGCGCCGGTGAGCAGACCTGGCAGATGATCACCGCCACGGCACTGGTGGTCTCTTACTTCTCCGGCCCGCTGCTCAATTTTGGTGACTTCTCCCGCTACGGTAAAAGCATGGGAGAGATCCGCCGCGGTAACCGCTGGGGTCTGCCATTTAACTTCCTGCTGTTCTCCATCGTTACCGTGGTGATTGTGTCGGGTACGCAATCGCTGTTTGGCCGCATGATCACTGACCCGATTGAAACCGTCAGCCGTGTGGGCAACGATCTGGCCGTGGCCATTGGCTTGCTGACCATGATCACCGCCACCATCGGGATCAACATCGTGGCGAACTTCGTCTCCCCGGCGTTTGATTTCTCTAACTGTTCACCGCAAAAAATCAGCTTCCGCACCGGGGGGATGATCGCCGCCGTCGGCTCTATCCTGTTAACCCCGTGGAACCTGTTTAACTCGCCGGAGCTTATTCACTACACTCTGGACGTGCTCGGGGCGTTTATTGGCCCGCTGTTCGGGATTCTGATTGCCGATTTTTACCTGATTAAGCGCGGCAAAGTCTCCGTAGACGATCTGTTTGATGACACGCCAAAAGGCAAATACTGGTATCGCAACGGTTTCAACCCGAAAGCCATCGGCGCGCTGGTGCCATCCGTTGCCGTTGGACTGGTGATAAGCTTTATTCCCTCCCTGCATGAAGTGGCAAACTTTAGCTGGTTTATCGGTGTCTTCCTGGGCGGGGTCACCTACCGCTGGCTGGCGCGGGAAGAGCGTGAAGCGGCAGACGCCTCGTCGTTCAGCCCCCGCGTGGCGACGCAAAAAGAGTAACCCTTCCTTCGGGCCGCAGTTCCTCTGCGGCCTTTTTCATTCTGGCACCGTTTTTGCTCAGTCTCATCACCCCGCTACGCAAACACTAAGGCAGGAATCATGATGGACTACCAGACTGCGATCCGCGGTGCATTTTTTGATATTGCCCGGGTCTGCGACAGTGCAGACGTTATCGCCCAACAGGCGCGCTACCTTGAAGACGGGCTGCTGTTCATCCATGACGGCAAAATTCTGGCGCAGATGGCCTGGCAGGAGGGCGAGCAGTATCTTGATCCCTATAAAGGGTACACCGACCTGCGCGGCAAACTGCTGCTCCCGGGTTTTGTCGATACCCACGTCCATTACCCGCAGACGGAGATGATTGGCGCTTTTGGTGAGCAACTGCTGGAGTGGCTGACCACCTACACGTTCCCGGTAGAAAGCCAGTTTGCCGATGAGGCCTATGCGAAAGAGATTGCGGCGTTTTTCATCAACCAACTGGTCAGCCACGGCACCACCACCGCGCTGGTGTTTTGTACGCTGCATCCTGAATCGGTCGAGGCGCTGTTCACCGAGGCCCTGCGCCTTAACATGCGCCTTATCGCCGGGAAGGTGATGATGGACCGCCACACGCCTGACTACCTGAGTGAAACCGCGAAAGAGAGCTACCGGCAGACGCGCGAGTTGATCCAGCGCTGGCACCACCGTGGACGGTTGGGCTACGCCATTACGCCACGCTTTGCCCCGACCTCCTCACCGGAACTGCTGGCCGCGGTCAGCCTGCTCAGAGAGGAGTTTCCCGACACGTGGATGCAGACCCATCTGAGCGAAAACCCAAATGAAGTGGCCTGGGTAAGCGATCTGTGGCCGGAACATGAACGTTATCTGGATGTGTATCATCATTACGGGCTGACCGGCGAACGCAGCGTGTTTGCCCATGGGATCCACCTCCATGAGAGCGAATGGCGCTGTCTGCACGATACCGGCTCGGCGGTGGCGTTTTGCCCCACCTCGAACCTGTTTCTTGGCAGCGGACTGTTCCGCTTACCCGCCTGCTGGCAACACCAGGTACGTATGGGCATTGGCACCGATGTGGGTGCCGGAACCACCTTCAGCATGCTGCGCACCCTCGGGGAGGCGTACAAGGTGGGTCAGCTGCAGAGCTACCGCCTGCGCGCCAGCGAAGCGTTTTATCACGCCACGCTGGGCGGCGCTCACGCCCTGAGGCTGGACGATAAAATTGGCAATTTCGCCCCCGGCAAAGAGGCCGATTTTATCGTCATCGACCCGGCCGTTACGCCGCTACAGCGCCTGCGTAACCGGCGCTGTCAGGACATTTATGAGCAGCTGTTTGTGCTGATGACCCTGGGCGACGAGCGCAATATTAGCGAGACCTGGGTCAACGGTGTGCAGGTGTGGTCAACTGCCGCGGTAGGTTGACCACCCGCCCGGCGCAATCACAAACGGCAGGTGGAAGTGCTCGTCTGCCGTTTCTCCCGTCACAAAATCGATCTGTGCGCAGGGGTAAAGCGTGTCGCGGCCGGTTTCGGTGAACCAAGCCCCAATCTCAGCCACCAGCCGGTAACGTCCTGCAGGCAGGAAAGGGATAAACGCGGTGATGCGCCCCTGGGCGTTAGTGAAAGCAGTGGCCAATACGACGCCGTCCTGCTCAAGATAAACCCTTACGCCCTGCGCCGGTTTTCCCGTCGAAATATCAAGAATATGCGTGCTTAACGTACCCATTCGTCGATGACTCCTTCCAGCCGAAGCAGCGTAATTTCCCGCAGCTGTTCCAGTGCGGCCTGTACCTCCTGCGCATCGCTGTTTTCCAGCCGGGCGTTGAGGGCGCGTAAAATCTCCTCACCGCTACGGCCTTTCGCGCGGATCAAAAACACGCGTCCAAAACGGGCCTCGTAGCGAGCGTTCCCTTCCTGCAGTGCCTGTGCCAGCTGCCTGTCGCGGTTGTCGACGGCGCCCTGCTCCTGGCGCGAAAGCACCGCCTCCGCCCGGGCGCCCGTCGGTTTCTCACCAATTCGCGGGTGCGCATTCAGGGCCTGCGTAAGCGCCGTTTCATCCCAGGTTTGTGCCAGCGCCCGGGCGGCGTCGAACAGTGCTTTGCGGTGTAAATAGGGCCGCCCCTCCACCAGCGCATTGGCCCAGTCGGGCAACGCCACGCAGGGCTGCAACCGCGCGAACGCCTCTTCGTGGCTCAGTTGATTAAAAGTTTGCAGTGCAATCATACTCGCTCCCGTCATATCGTCGTTTTCTCGCTTTGCACAAACTACGCCACTCTTGCCATCCCCCATGAAACAGTCGATTCCGGATCGCACAACAGGAAATTATTGATTCATAAAAAGGCATTCTCACCGCGTTTGCGCACCTTAGCAGTGCAAAACCACCCCATACAACGCGCTTTTCGCCACTCTGCAGCCTGGTACGCAAATTGCTCTTCCCTTTTTACACCCTGCAAAAGGAGAGAAGCATGAGAGCAATCGTTATTGGCGCGGGCATTGGCGGCCTGAGCGCCGCTGTAGCGCTGAAGAAGGCGGGAATCGACTGTACCGTGTTTGAGGCCGTGAAAGAGATGAAGCCCGTCGGTGCGGCCATCTCCATCTGGCCCAATGGGGTGAAATGCATGCAGCACCTCGGAATGGGCGACATCATCGAGACCTACGGCGGCCCTATGCGCTTTATGGCCTATAAGGATCACCGGCGCGGCGATACCCTCACCCGCTTTAGCCTTGCCCCGCTGGTCGAGCGCACGGGCGGTCGCCCCTGCCCCGTGTCGCGTACGGAACTGCAGCGCGAAATGCTGAACTTCTGGGGGCGCGAGAACGTTCAGTTCGGCAAACGCGTTGAAAGCGTCCGTGAGGACGCGGCTGGCGTCACCGTCACCTTCACCGACGGTACTACCGCGACGGGGGATTTCCTGATTGCCGCCGATGGCAGTCACTCCGCGGTTCGCCCGTACGTGCTGGGCTATACGCCCGAGCGCCGCTACGCCGGTTACGTCAACTGGAACGGGCTGGTGAAGATTGATGAAGAGATTGCCCCTGCGCACCAGTGGACCACCTTCGTCGGCGAGGGCAAGCGCGTTTCGCTGATGCCCGTCGCCGGCGGACGTTTCTATTTCTTTTTTGATGTTCCGCTCCCCCTCGGGCTGGCGGAAGATCGCACTACCCTTCGCGCCGATCTCACGGGCTACTTCCGCGGCTGGGCGCCACCGGTGCAGAAGCTCATCGCCGTGCTGGATCCCGAGACCACAAACCGTATCGAAATCCACGACATTGAACCGTTCGACACCCTGGTGCGCGGCAACGTGGCGCTTCTTGGCGATGCCGCGCACAGCACCACGCCGGATATCGGCCAGGGCGGATGCGCGGCGATGGAGGACGCCGTGGTGCTGGGTAACTGCCTGCGCGAGAACCACAACATCGCACTGGCGTTGCGGCAGTACGAAGCGCTGCGCTGTGACCGGGTCCGCGACCTGGTGCTTAAGGCCCGTAAACGCTGTGATATCACGCATGGTAAAGACATGGCATTGACCCGGGCCTGGTACCAGGAGCTCAAAGAAGAGACCGGAGAGCGCATCATTAACGGTCTGTGCGACACCATTCAAGCCGGGCCTTTAGGCTGAACGCGAGAGGGACAACCATGAAAATACAACCGACTCCACCCGCCCATTGTACGTTTGAGCCAGAGGACTGGCTGCGTCTGGCAAAATGCTGGCACCCGGTTGCTCGCGCCTGCGACATCGGCGCGGCACCGGTCAAAGCCACCCTGCTCGACGAACAACTGGTTATCTACCGCGTCAAAGACCAGGTTGTGGTCGCCCGGGACGTTTGCCCGCACCGCGGCGTACCGCTAACGCTGGGCTTTCACGATGAACACGGGATTATCTGCCCTTATCATGGCTTACGCTTTGGTGAAGATGGACGCTGCAACCGCATTCCGTCCAGCCCTGACCAGCCGGTTCCCGCGAAGCTTAACCTGATTAACTATGCTGTGGAGGAGCGCTTTGGGTTGATCTGGACCTGCCTGGCGTTTGATCCGGATAACCCAATGCCGCTGCCCACCATGCCGCACTGGGATAACGACGGATTTCAGCAGATCAACTGCCCGGCGTTTGAGGTGAATGGCTTCGCCGGCCGTCAGGTGGAAGGCTTTCTGGACGTGGCGCATTTTGCCTGGATCCACACTGACACCTTTGCTGACCCCAATAATCCGCTGGTACCCCATTATCAGCCCCAGGAGACGCCGTTTGGCTTTGTTGCCGATTACTGGAGCTCGGTGAGCAACTACCCCGCCAGCTCCGATGTCCAGGCCCCAGAAGGCTTCCAGTGGCTGCGTCATTTTGAAATGCATTTACCGTTTACCGCCACGCTGACGATCCATTTTCCGGGGGAAGCCAGGCTGGTAATCATGAACGCCGCCTCGCCCGTCTCTTCACGGGTAACCCGCATGTTCGCCCCTATCGCGCGCAACTTTGACCTGCATATTCCGGTAGAGGAAGTGCACGCCTTCAATTTGCGTATTTTTGAAGAAGACCGCCTGATGGTTGAGACGCAGCGCCCGGAAAGCCTGCCACTGGATCTGACTCTGGAAGCCCATATCCCTGCGGATAAAAGCTCGATTGCCTACCGCCGGGGGCTGAAAAAGATGGGCTTCGGCGAGTTTTTCCTGGTGTGACGGAGGAACGTGATGAGCGAAATGTTGAGCGTTATTGTCGACGGTCTCTGGCGTGAGGGGGATAAGAGTCTCGCCATCAGGCTGGTGTCAGAATACGGTGAAGCCCTGCCGGGCTGGCAGCCCGGGGCGCACATTGACGTGCATCTGCCCTGCGGGCTGGTTCGCCAGTATTCGCTGACCGGCGCAAGCGACAGCGAGAGCTATCTTATTTGCGTAGGACGTGAAACCGCCTCGCGCGGCGGGTCACGCTATGTTCACGAGACGCTACGTCCGGGGCAGAAACTGCTTATCTCCTCACCGCGCAATCTGTTTGCGCTGCACGAGGCTGAACGCTTCTTGCTGCTGGCGGCAGGGATAGGCATAACGCCCTTGTATGCGATGGCCCGGCAGCTGGAGGCTTCCGGTACCCCATTTACGCTGCACTATTACGTTAAAGAGCATGGCAACGCGGCGTTTGCGCGTGAACTCATGCAATTTAAACACGGCGAGTGTGTCATCCATACCATCAGCCCGCGCACTGCGCTGGCAGAGCACATGCCCACGCCAGCGGTCGGTTTCCACGCCTGGGTCTGCGGGCCGGCAGGCTTTATGGAGAAAGTGTATCAGGTCGCCCTCACGAGAGGCTGGGCGGAGAGCAATCTTCACAGCGAAGCATTCCAGCCCGTTATGCCCGCCGACTGTAATGAAACGGGCGAGATTTTTACAGTCAAGCTGGCATCAACCGGCGAGCGCTGGCCGGTGCCGGCGGACAAAACTATCGCGCAGGTGCTGCTGGAAAACGGCGTGGCGGTACCGCTCTCCTGTGAAATGGGGATTTGCGGCGCCTGTCTGACGCCGGTTATCGACGGCGTAGTGGAACACCGGGATAGCGTGCAGTCGGAGTCAGAGAAAAGCGCGGCAGACCAGCAGGTGGCGCTGTGCTGCTCGCGAAGCCATTCAGGGGAACTGGTGATTGGGTTGTAGAACGAAAAAACCCTGCGATATTGCTATCGCAGGGTTTTGGGATTTGGCGGGATCCACGGATAGTCAAAACAAACGGCATACCGGGTTTCGGAGAAAAAGCATGTCCATAATCACCGATATCACCCCCAAAAACAGCGGAACGGACGATAAAACGATCCCTCATGACAGCATAACTGGCCTGACGCTTCATCATCTTAAAACGGGGAAATATCCGTGAAGCTTCCCGTCATAATGACGAGTTTTAAAGTATCTTAACGATGGATTTACTCTGATGCATTCCGTTTTATTTCAGCATATCGGGCTGCCAGTTGTTTCAGATGCATCTCCAGCTGCGACCTCGCAGCTGCAGGTAAAGGTACACCAGGAGGATTTTCTGACAAGATACGCAGTTGCTCTTCAGCCGGTATGGACTGGTTAAAAGACTGCCGGACGGAAAATACAACGGACTTCAGTTCACTGACCGTCATGTATTTGCCTTTCTGCTCATCAAGCCCGTTCAGCCGGTCACTCAATTTTTGTAGCGATGACATCCCCTTATACCAACCATTGAGCTGTTCTACCGGTAATGCGGCAGCATTAAGGTGTTGCTGCCACTGTTGTATCAGGGGTTTTGCTTGCTCCGGCCACAGCACCTGAGCCTGTTCTGTAAGTTTTCGGCTGTAAGTAATACTCCAGTCAGGAGGCAATTTATCCAGTCGGGCAAGCTGCTGCTGTGTTTGTTCTATCATTGTTTGTGATGACGGAGATTGCTGACGCAACATATCCAGTTTTTCAGGCGCGAGAGGTGCAGGTAACGGAGCCAGTGAGGCAGCAAGCTGAGTCTGTAGCGGGTCTGGTCGGTGAAGAAATTGCCAGCTCCACACTGCGCCCGTACTTATTATCAGCATGGTACACATTCCGGCAGCGAAGGATTTCCACTTTTTTACCTGAGTGGGCATTGCCGTCAGTACTTCCACATTTGCGTGGTGTTCTGGCTGTGCAACGAATACCCATTTCACTGGGCTGTCTGGCGCTGGGGTCTCTTCAGAGAGACTACCGGTATGAGAGCCTGTTGATATGACTGCACCATTCTTTACGGTGGCAGGCAGGACAATACCAGACTGAATATTCGACCCGGTACCGGTTGTATCGTTGCTGTTTTCCAGCCGGACAGCACTGTTGTGCATCAGGGAACGCAACGTATCGAGCTGGCTCAGATGCTTAAGCTCAAGACGTTGAAGCACCTCCCCCAGACTGCCAAGCAGTTGCTCAGCCCGATACAGTTGTCTGAGGTCGCTGTAATTGAGCGGGAGCGAGCGCATCCGCTGCTGAAGACGCTGGTTCAGACTGCTGAGGATTTCCATGCGGGCATGTACCGGCTGCGGCCACAGTGTCCCCCATTGATGGCTTATCAGCGCATCCAGTATCGCCAGGCCTTCATTGAGGCCGAATAAGCCGGCCAGTTGCGTCCGTGCCAGCGTGTACCAGGCCGCCGTCTGTAACTCCACACCGTTTTGCTCAAACAGTGAAAGGCAGAGTTTTTCGACATAATGCCAGTTCACATCCGGACGGGCCGGATGTGTCAGTTTACTCAGTTCATCACGCAGGGTGGCATAATCCGCTAGCGTGCGCGGATCGCCACCGGTTTTGATTTTTCGTGGATTGATGTCATTCATGGCTGAATATCCAAATGAAGGTTGCGGTGCTGTACTTCCTGTTTATGCAGCTTCACCACAAGTCTGCTGGTACTGCCAGGTTAACAGCTATGAAAGAAGCGCTAAAATCAGACAAAAAGAAGTACTTTGATCAAAAGGTTGTACTGTGCGCAGCAACATCCCCGGGGGATTAAAGGTCCAGTCACTGAAATGACCTGCCCGTATGAACAGGCGCCCCAGAGAGATCACGCAGCCTTCTGCATGAAGGGTCACTTCCACGCATCCGGTCACGCCCTGGCCGTACAAAAATACTGGTGTAAATTTCACAGACTGGTCATCTACACACAGAAAGATATCGGTAATCTCAAGAGCCCCGTACTCCACCAGCAGATCCGTAACGGATGTATTCAGCGTCCCCTCGTTCAATCCGGTACCCTCCAGCCACGCGTCCATTTGCTCCTGAAGCTGCGCATTCGATGGCAAAAATCTGCAATATCGGCCTGACTCTTACTGTGTGTTGGAACTGATGAAAGCTGTCTGGCCTTACACACGAATTGCGGTATCGAGATACTGCTGTTGCTTCAGGTGCCTCAGCATCACGCGTCCTTCGGGCATAAACTCGGTGCCGTAACGTACGAGGCCAATGCCCTTAAGCTCAGCATCAATGGCATAACGCAACTCTCCTGGCACGTGCTGTTCGAGTAAAGTTACATTGAGGGACTGCAAACGGGGTTCATACTTGAGCAGGACACCGGCCAGCGTATCGATCAGCTCGTGGGCTGTACCCGGCATGCCTTGCAGAATTTTGGTCATGTCCGGCAAACCATAATCTGGTAAATGGGATATGGTCCCGGCTCGGGCGTTCAAAATACGCTGGATGTTATCCAGTACAGATAAAATAACCTGGTCTTCTTCGTTTACAACTTCAAGGGGAAGATCCCCTGTAAAGTTGCCGGTAAGAATTTCATATAAAGAGGGCGTTTTTTGATTCATAATATAGCATATTATTTTAAATGATAGAGGTTTAGATTCTAAGGGATGTGAATTACCTTATGTTTCTTTTAAGGATTTTTTTGCAAAAATAATTATTGAACAACCGGATAATGAGGAACAAAACATCAATATTACTCGAAGTGGATTTGTTCCATACCAAGAATAAAGCATAAAGATAATAACCAGGCCAAAGATTACTGAAGAGTGCTTTGGTTTTATAGATGTTGCTAGAAATGTAATGGATATGATAATGTATCTCATATAGAAGATTACAAATCCGAGCCCTACCCCCTCCTCCTTGGTGTAAAGTAAGTTATGTACCATTCGTAACCCAAATGATGCACTGCCAGAACGGTAATACATCCAAGGAAGGCTATTATTAATTTTACTAAATTTTTTTTATTTTTTGCATTCAGGTAAAGTCCAACCTGAAAACCCGCTGTCAGAAGGGTAAAGAAAATCAATGCCTGACCATTCAGATGCAACTAAATCAGAGAACTGATATTCCAAAATTGCCAAGCTGAACTTTTTATTTTTCCTCCAGTTTTATCATAGGCGACGAAAAATGATTAATTTGAAAAAAGACGTAATACCCGTCCTACGCCGCCAAAAGGCTTGTAGTCAGGAATATAAGTAATAGCATAGCAAGAGTTGTCCTCATTCCATATTTTTCACTGGGTGTAAATTTCTTATAAGCTAGTATCTTTATTGACAGAAGAATAATAGATAGTGATACAAAAAAACAGAGTATCAATTTCACTATAAGCTTAATTGAGCTAAGGATGTTTTTAATCCATCGACGAATGTTCTTCAATGCCAATATTGTTACATCTGGTGATTTGATTGTTTTAAACATGAATTGCTAAGATGTTAACGGCATTCAGGAATATGCCATCCGCCCCATCCATCACTTGTAGGATAAGTTGCGTTATGTCCATGCCATTCTGGCGCCACCAAATCAGAAAATTGAGACTGCCAAAAATACCATGCAGAGCTTTTTATTTTCTTTCCATTCTGGTCATACACAATAAAGAAGGATTGATTAGAAAACAACCTCAATACTCGTCCAATTACACCATATGGACGATAATCAGGAATATAGGTGACCAGCTCGCACTTTTTATCTCGACTCCATATTGAATCGTTCTTTATTGCGCCTCTATAAGCCAAGATTTTAACAGTCATTAAAATAAAGGAAAGGATGATCGCTGAGATAAAGATCAGGAAAAATATTTTCTTTAAGTAATTATTCATTTATATTTCTCCCTTCCAGAAGGAATATGCCTCCATATCTATCTTGTTAAGATGAATGATAATATTTGCAGGGATTTTCTTCACTGTAGAGTATACAAAAAAATCTCCAGTTTTATTGGCACCCCTGTATTTGACAAATGATGAGTTTGTAATCCTAAAGTATCTACAACCGTCCTCATCGATGAATTCTTTTTTCATAAGTTCGCTAATCACTCCGGGTTTGATGACCCCACACTCTCCCCAATATCCCAAAGATAGGCACCGGGCTATTTGTTTTTGCTCGTTCGCTGTCGACGTCCGCTTTAAGTGCCTGCGCTTTTTCGGCGGCTATTTCAAGCTGTTGCAGTTGCTGATTAAGCCTGTCGATTTCCTTCAGCGCGACATCCATGTCCAGCGCCTCGCCCTGCGCTTTTGGCTGTCCGTCCGCGCTGGCAAACAGCCCTTTCGCGGCACGGATGCTTCCGTATTCATCAGTGCGCAGTTCGCTATCAGTACCGGTACCGCGGGATTTACCCTGATTGTCCACCAGGTGCCCGCTGTTTAGCTGCGTCTTGCCGTATTCCGTGGCGAGCTTGATATGCTCCTCGCCGCGTTTGTCCTCCATCCGCAGCTTATTGTTCGCCGGCGTGCGCAGCACGTTGCGGGTGTGGTTGTCGCGTGTGACGTGGTCCGGGTGCTCCGAATCGTACAGCGCATACGCAATGTACGGCAGGTCAATATCACCATTGCTGTACGCAATGGCCACTTCAGTGCCGTCAATGAGCGGCGTATGCCAGCCCAGCGTTTCACCAGCATAAGGCTTTGCCATCCGCAGCCACAGGTAACCGTAACCGGGTTCCGTGCCCTCCCGGTCGTCATTGCGAACACTGATGGTGGTATCCAGTTGCGTGGAGGCGGTGCGATAATTGTAGTCCCGGGTCCTGACAGTCCCGGTGGCAAGGTTATGCCAGGTTCGCACATCCCAGACTGACTCCGCTGCGCCGTCGAACAGGCCTTATGGCTCGTTGTAGGGCAGATTCACATTAAACTGGTAGTTCAGCTGGCTGTCAGCAAAAATAAAGGTATCCTACTCGCGGGTGTTGTCCATTTCCGTGCGCCAGTAAATGCCCACCTCGGACAGAATGCGCTGGATGAACTGCAAATCCGTTTCCCACCACTGGGTAATCAGCTCATATGGCAGGCAGGGTTAAAGCTCTGTCATCAACGGTAACAAACCAAGATCCAGAAGTTTTATCTCTATATTGTTGGCTTTGCCTATGTGATCTTTATTTTTGCCATCAAATATATCTTCGGTTGAAACAACGATTGTTCCCTTCTGTTTTTCACCATCAACGACCGGTACAATCCTAGCTGCCTCAGGAATAAGCCTAGGTAAGACAACGTGAGGGATATATATCATCCACCCTACGCTTAGTCGATCAGGGAAAACATTATTATCAAAGAAACGATAACCTCCGCTGTCAGCATTTATATAAGAACACTTAAAATAAAAAGCAATCCTGGAGAACAGAGCAATGAAACTTTCCACGTCTATATTTTTATTTTGAGACACCAAATGCAATTCAACACCAACCCGATTAACTTGGTCAAAAAACATTTTCCGATAATTAATTGAGCTACTATAGTCACTTTTGCCATCCCAAACACTTTCGATAAAAAGAGGAGAGTCCTTTTTATATCTCCTTTCCCATTTTAGAAGCGTACTTTCACTGATTTTATTATTCTCAAATGCCATTTGTGACAGGGCTTGCTTTTTCGAATGCCCAAGTTCAAACCATTCATAATTTTGACCAAGTAAATTACTTGATTGTAAAACCAAAAACGAAAACTGTTCAATGATTTCCGTAAAAGTAATATCCCCCAAACCAATTTCAAATGAAAAATTAACTGACACATCAATAGTCATAATTATGGCTCCCAACGGACTATAATGTCACGCATACCTTGAAAAATGATTGTAAAATATTTAGCACTGATAGGTTGCATGAAAATCCACACAACTTTTAAAGGGTCTTCACGGCTGCAACTGCCTGATGTCGGCTAGCTTGTTTAATCGCACTAATATCACCTGTCCACCATTCCTTTAATGCGGGCCGTTCTTTTCAGCTCCCGCTTATGATGGAGCCGGGCCCAGAACGCGCCGGATTCGGTCTCCGGCTCCGGGCTGGTGTCATCACCTGCGTCACGATAAGGCGCTGCGTAGCGGTAATGCTCCCCGGTGGTGACCGCGTCGTTACGCACGCTGACCGTCGCATCCATCGGTGTGGAGGCTGTCCGGTAGTTGTAATCCCGCGTGGCGACCGTGCCGGTGGCAAGGGTGTGCCAGGTTCGTACATCCCAGACCGACTCTGCCGCACCGTCAAACAGACCCGACGGCTCGCTGTAGGGCAGGCGCACATCAAACTGGTAGTTGAGCTGGCTGTCGGCCAGTATGTACGTATCCAGACCGCGCACGTCGTCCATCACCGTACGCCAGTAAATCCCCACTTCAGACAGTATGCGCCGGATAAACTCAAGGTCCGTTTCCCGCCACTGGGTGATAATTTCACGCGGCGGGTACGTGCGCTCCAGTCTGAACTCAAAATCAGGTCCCTCCAGCCCGTGTTTGCGCAGCACCTGCTCAACCACCTCAGGAACGGACTGGTTCTGATATAACGCGCACTGTCGGGTGTATCCCAGGAGCGACAGGCGGGAACTGAGCGTAAGACGGTAGTGGGACTGATCCTTTGAGGTGGAAAGCCATTCCAGGCGGGTGATAATGCCGTGGATATTTTTACCGCTCCGCATCCGGAAAGAGGCATATTTCATCAGGCCCTGTTCAGGGGAAATGTTCCTCTGCGAAGTGGTGAACTCGATATCCCACTTAAACGGCTCGCTCAGCGCTTCCCTGCCGCGAAAGCGCAGAACATCCGGCTTCACCGAACTGTCATTGATATCCAGAAAATATCGGGTCTGTCCGTCGAAAAACGCTAACCAGATATTCAACTATCCTTTATATAAACACTCCCCTCATCATCCCGGTGTAAAAGGCTCCATAACGCAGGAAGATGAATTTCAGCCGCATATATATTGCTCTGATATTTGGTTGCTTCTGGCATCAACTGCCCGGCCTGAACATCAACAAACTGCTGATGTCCTCCGGCTATGGTCGCCCAGAGGCCTGAATGCGGACAAAGCTCCCCGCTCGGGCAGGTAATGCGTTTGCCTGGCGCATCATCCAGAAAGTATTCTGATTCATCAGGGATAATTCCGTCACAGTAGCGGGTATCTTCCCAGACCAGACGCCAGTGAACGTCCCGGTAACGGATTGGGTCGTCAGGGATAACCATTTCTGTATCACTTTCAATTAATACGTCGTAATACACCTGGCGGGGAGCATTCATTCCACGAATAAAATAATTATACGGCCCGAGATTATTAAATCCGCTGATGCCGTCTTTAATAATCAACAGCTTATGGTTGTAATGAATCTTTACCGGTTCCCAGATGCCGTCGCAGGGCACCATGTCATCGGTTTTAATAATAATATCACTGCGCTCCGGAACAGGAGACAAGTTTTTCGGGAAAGCCGGATACGCTAACTTATTAAAATTATATTCATAATTATCTAATTCTAATAAATATGCAGCATCGAAAAAGTTGCATACATTGTCATGTGGTGGATACATTAGATAGTCACCATGTTTTTTTGCTGCAATCTTCAGCTTATTGAGCTTTTCTATATCTGGTGAGTAAGGTTCCTGCTGAGAGCCTCGTTCATGACAGAGAGGGTAAAAAAAGCTGTCGATCAATCCAACCGCTCGCTCAAGCTGCTCAAATTCACCAGTTTTTAACTGCCATACTTGCCGATTACCCACAGCCAATTCTGCAAGTCCTTCGTCATAGAGACGTAGCGCATCATAGGCCCAGATAATATTCTTTGGATGAAAACCATATGTTTTTTCTTCCGGCCAGGTCTTTAACGCTTCTTCATATTTCTGCACAAAATAGGCCCAGGCATCCCGTTTGCGCTGCCAAAGGGTATAGCTGCTCAGTCGCTGTAACAACCAGAACAGTTTGCGGCGCACTTGTTCATCCGTCATTGGATACTTTGTTTTTTCAATGGTTATCATTGTTCACTCCCTGTGGTTGTCTGCCGTTCAAAACGGGCTGCATTCAGTATCGTCCGATCTGTCACTTTGCTGCGCAGTTCATCATCATGCAATTCACGCGTGGTCGTGGCATATGGAGGCTCTATCCCTTCTGGTTTACTGTAGCCATGCACGCCGTTAACATCCTGCCAATTTGTGGGATAAAACTCAGCCTTTACGCCATTAATTTCAACACTGGCAACCTGTCCGATAGCTTTGACCTGTTCCCCAATACGGTTAACCTCTTGTTTAAGCATCTCATCCAGATTAATAATCACCTGTTCGCCACCACCTTTCAGATATTGAGCTGGAATTGCACTACCGAACTGTTCAGCTATTTTCCCATGCCAGGCGTTGCTACCCGGCATACGAGTTGCCAGGTCTTCCGGCAGATGCAGCACCACCAGAAAACCGTTGCCGTTCCACTCATCCAGTACCGCCGATAACTGGCGCCATTCTTCAGCACTGCCCGGCACTTTTTGATACCCCCAGAATCCACCAGCAGCCCACGAACCATTAGGAGCCAAATCTGTGGGATTACCAAAGGCACGAAAAATAGTGCTTCCCGCCATATCACGGGCGCTTTTAGCCGTGATGTCACCACTAAATGAGGCGATGGATGTAAATACTGGCTTATTACCAAAAGCAGGACTTTTCCCTTTACTTCTTATCAAATCTGGATACCCGGCTTTAGAGTATTTTCGACGCAATGTCGTTTTATACAATTCCTCCGCATGAACACTCGGATACCGCGTCCCTTGCTTCAGCGCTTCCCGCAGCGGACGTTCAATCAAATACGCCTCAGCCTCACGCCGGACCTCAGCGCGTCCTGTTCCCGTTGCTATCGTATGTATTTCACCTTTATACACCAGCGCCTGTAACACTCGCAGTTTCGCATCCAGCTCTTTCAGCGCCTGCGGGATCATTCTCGATGCCAGCTGTTGCAGTGCCGTAAAACCATCCCGTACCCGGAGTAAGTCCGCCTGCCATTTCTCCGGCAACATCCGCCCGACGCGGGCTTTCAGGATTTGATTGATGGCTGTGATCATCGTGTTGCAAAAATCACTCATCTTTTCAATCAACTCTGCCTGATACTCAACGACATTCTGCTTATTCAGCCACTTCACCGCATCACCTTCGCCGATACGGTTCAGAAACTTAATCACAGCGCCAAGGGTTTCCACATTCTCTGCCGCTTTTGTTGTCACACGCAGGGCCAGACGTCCGACGCCTTTTATCACGCCACCAATTACCGGGATTAGCGCAAACAGCAGGATCACCAGAAATACCCATTCAGTCACGCTTTCCCGTTTCTTCGGTTCTTTCGCCAGTCCTATCGAAACAGCAATCAGATCGCGTACTGCCGTTACATCGCCGACCAGCGGGATCATGCCGATCACCGCATCAACGATGATCTGCCCGATGGTCTGTTTTTCATTAAATGCCCCCTGAAGCGTACCCCAGATCCACTGTCCAGTTTCCAGGCTGGTTTCCTTAAACCAAGCAACGCTCACCCCACTCATTCCACACCTCCGCTGTGTTTCGCTATCAGTGAGTCAATGTCTGCCTCGCTGAGAGATGTCCCAACAAACGACTGATTATCGATCTTATTTTTACGTAAATAATTCCGGATATCCGGCCCGAACTCCACCTGCACACTCCCCGGCGGGATGTCTTCCAGATGCAGATATCCCGCACCGTCAAGGTTACCTTCCCGGACAGAGCCATCAGCAAGAGTCACTTTGAAAGGCGCGCCCACTACCGGGACATCGTCGTGATACAGATACTGCATCAGCACACTGGCAGTGGATTTAACCGGGTCGGCAAGCCAGGGCATTTCCGGCTGTTGTGACGCAGCTCCCGCCGCCATCGTCCTTTTAACTTTGCGCATATACGACGCCGTCGTACCATACTCGACCTTCCCGGCCTCAAGTCGCAGATAGCTTCCGCCGCCGATCAGCGTGATACGTTTTTTTCCGGCCAGGGAGATGTCACTCGCCGAGCTCACCGTCAGCTTATTCTCTGCAAACAACCGCAGGCTGGCGTTTTGCGCCTGGATATCTATTGGCCCTTCTCCGGATTTGATGCTCAGTTGGCCGGTGCGGGCAAAGAGCCCCAGTTTTTCTCCGGCCAGCGTGGTTAGATTGCCCATAGTTCCGACGCTGATATCGCCCCCGGCGTTGACGACCACGTTTCGTGCTGCGGCCAGTTGCATATCTTCACCACTGGTCAGGGCCATGCCTTCCGGCGCCGAGAAGAGAACTGTCTCGTTAAGTGGTTTCAGGCGTTGCTCAAACATCTGTACCTGGCTGTCGACATCCGCCTTCAGCGCCTGCGCCTGTTCTGCCGCCATTTCCAGCTGCTGCAGTTGCTGGTTAAGCCGGTCGATTTCCTGGAGGGCGGCGCTCATGTCCAGTACCTCGCCCTGCGCCTTCGCCTGCGCATCGGCACTGACAAACAGCCCCTTTCCGGCGCGGATAACCCCGTGTTCATCAGTGCGCAGTTCGCTACCGGTGCCGCGGGATTTGCCCTGATTGTCCACCAGGTGCCCGCTGTTGAGCTGCGTCCTGCCGTATTCCGTGGCGAGCTTGATATGCTCCTCGCCACGTTTGTCCTCCATCCGCAATTTTGAGTTGGCGGGCGTCCTGAGGATATTTCGGGTGTGATTGTCCCGGTTCACGAGGTCCGGATGTTCGGAGTCGTGCACTGCATACGCGATGTACGGCAGGTCGATATCGCCATTGCTATACGCAATGGCCACTTCAGTGCCGTCAATGAGCGGCGTATGCCAGCCCAGCGTGTCACCGGCAGTTGGCTTCGCCATCCGCAGCCACAGATACCCAAAGCCCTGCTCTGTTCCTTCGCGGTCGAAGTCCGGCTTTACCCGGTAGCGACCCTGCTCATCCAGGTGCGCGTAGATATCATTTTTCTCCCGGCTCTCGACGCGGGCCGGAAGTGTGCCGTGGATTTCAGGGCGCGGGATTTCAGTTGGGCGGAAACAGTAGCGTTCGGTATAAGGCATCCCCCAGACCGACACATGCAGACGGGAATCCCTGGCGCCCCGGAAGGTCACCAGGGTGAGGATAACGCCCTCTTTCAGGGCAGTTATGACATCGCCCTGCGGCTCAAGCACCTGTCCCGGCGCAAGGTGGGCAGCGTTGCTGAACAGGTGAATGCGGGCCGTTCTGTTCAGCTCCCGCTCATGATGGAGCCGGGCCCAGAACGCGCCGGATTCGGTCTCCGGCTCCGGGCTGGTGTCATCACCTGCGTCACGATAAGGCGCTGCGTAGCGGTAATGCTCCCCGGTGGTGACCGCGTCGTTACGCACGCTGACCGTCGCATCCATCGGTGTGGAGGCTGTCCGGTAGTTGTAATCCCGCGTGGCGACCGTGCCGGTGGCAAGGGTGTGCCAGGTTCGTACATCCCAGACCGACTCTGCCGCACCGTCAAACAGACCCGACGGCTCGCTGTAGGGCAGGCGCACATCAAACTGGTAGTTGAGCTGGCTGTCGGCCAGTATGTACGTATCCAGACCGCGCACGTCGTCCATCACCGTACGCCAGTAAATCCCCACTTCAGACAGTATGCGCCGGATAAACTCAAGGTCCGTTTCCCGCCACTGGGTGATAATTTCACGCGGCGGGTACGTGCGCTCCAGTCTGAACTCAAAATCAGGTCCCTCCAGCCCGTGTTTGCGCAGCACCTGCTCAACCACCTCAGGAACGGACTGGTTCTGATATACCGCACATTGCCGGGTGTATCCCAGGAGCGCCAGGCGGGAACTGAGCGTAAGACGGTAGTGGGACTGATCCTTTGAGGTGGAAAGCCATTCCAGGCGGGTAATAATACCGTGGACATTTTTACCGCTCCGCATCCGGAAAGAGGCATATTTCATCAGGACCTGTTCAGGGGGGATATTCGCCTGTTGGGTCGTGAACTCAATATCCCATTTGAACGGTTCGCTCAGTGCTTCCCTGCCCCGAAATCGCAGAACATCCGGTTTTACCTGGCTGTCGTTGATCTCCAGAAAATAGCGAGTCTGCCCGTCAAAAAGCGCCAGCCAGTTATCCATTATGTCACTCCTTTACCGGCACGAGGCTGAGCCAGCCGTCACCCAGCTCGATGGTCCGGGGTTTGTCCGGATCGAGGTCGTCACGGGTCAGTACCAGACGCCAGCGGTTGTCCTTCTGATCCGGTTGGTTAAACAGCCCCACCACCGCCACGAACTGTGCTTCTTCATCCATGGGCATATTCAGAGAAACGCTGCCGTTGGGCATCACCAGCAGCTCTTTTGATGCCAGAACATCGTCCTTAAGTACCGTATCGGCATTGCGCAGCAGCGTCTGGTAATCGGCGGCATCAACCGCTTTCCGATCCCTGAGGAGATAAACCCGCACCATTGTTGCCAGCGGTGTCTGCGCGGCATCGGCGTTAATGGCCGTGCGTGGGGTAAAATCCAGATGCAGCGTTTTAATTTTCTTATAGAAGATGGATTTCGTGATGCTGACCGTACCGTCCGTGACGGTCTGCGTCAGACCGCAGCCTGCGAGCAGACCACAGGCAATAAGCGTCAGCGCCCACCAGCGGGTTACTGTTGCCATTCAAAAGTTCCTTTATTGAGAGAGGGAATACGTGATTAGTCGAAGCGGTAATGTCCGTCTTCTGCGGGTTGCAGTACCGAATAGTGAAGCCCTTCATAGCAACCCAGATTGACGGTCAGACTTTCCCGTGGCGTATTGAGTTTGCCTTCCTTCAGACCCAGTAAACCGGTTCTGCCCAGCTGTATACGCCTGCCCTTGCCCAGACGAGGCTCAGGGAGCAATCGCACAGGCACGGTGAGGCGCACTCGGGCGTCACTGCGGTAGCCGAGGTAGACACGCAGCAGGACCATCAAATCGGTATGAAGGACACCACCGGGTAACCAGCCTTCCGCCTCGTCAGGATCCGCTGTCTCCAGTGACACCAGGACCCGGCTGCATGCTTCTTTTGCGGTTTTACCCAGCGTGGCTCGCTGCGAAAGACGGATCTGGCTCCCGATACCCAGCCCGCTACGGTTATCGATATGCACCTTAACCGGATCGGGTTCGGTGATAATTGTCCGGGTATTCGGTGCCAGCAGGCTCACCAGGGCCCGGATGCCTTCAGCATTGCGGGTGGGTAATCGCATGGTGCCCAGCAGGGCCAGGAAGCGTGAAACCGGCGTTGCCACCTGCTCAGCCGTGCCCGGTATACCAAGGCCGACCAGCCCCAGCAGACACTGTGATATGGCATCGCGACCACCTGCCTCGAAGGTCGCCGGATAGGCGTATTTTCGCCAGATCCGGTAATATTGCGTGGTGATTCGGTGGCTGAAAATATCCAGAAATGAGGTGATCGCCTCGTGTCCTTCACGGCGCTGCGCAATGTCATCCAGGTAGGACGTCGGCAGAGGCGAATCCACGCCATACATGCCGAGGAATGTGGTGCGGACGGTCGGTGGCAATTCCGGATGGTCTTCATCGATTTCAACCGCTTTCAGGGTACTGACCGGAAAACCCATACCAGGCCAGGGCCTGAAACGCACCGGATCGTCGCCCGGATGGCTGGTGGTACCCAGTTTCGGGGCGTCCGGATTTTCCTGCTCCAGCAGTTGGCAGAAACGATAGAAATTGGCCCGCCAGATATCTTTGTTAAGGGCCAGCGTCAGCCCGGTATGTGCTGGCTGTGATTCTCGCGCCATCTCAGTCGTTTCCCTGTCGGTTGCAGCACCAGCGTGAGCTGATTAAAGAGGTGAATATCGGCATAGAGCGCGAAGAACCGGTGCAGCATCTCCCCGAAGAGATTTACATCACCCTCGCCTGCAAAATTATCCATATTCAGCGTGACCTCAATGTCCACGCCCCGGAGCATAAAGCCCTTCTCAAAACGGCGGATCAGAGTGTGCTTCACGGAGACGATTGCTTCAAGCCGACGGCGGTTCATTTCATCGTCGGTCCAGTCATAGAGCGCCAGCGTCCCCCGCAGGACTTCAGGGTTATCCATCATACTGAGGAAGTTTGATCCGAGGTGACTCATCACCCGCCAGTGGAAACGGTCGTTTGCCGGGGGATACAGTGGCATGGTGGGGGCCGAGAGGTTCAGTACCCTGACGGGCACTTTGCCTGCTTTCACGGCCCTATCCAGTAGTGTGCTTTCCAGTGCCTTACGCGGAAGCTGCCCGTTGGTACCGGTTATTCGCATCGAAAGGGATTCTGGTTTATCGGACAACTGCTCCAGCTCGAACGAGCGGCCCCCGAGAATTAACCATGTGTCATACAGACCAGCGGGGCCGCGTTTCACGCGGGTATGGAAGTAACGCTCAGGGGCATCGTGGCGCATCATGCCGCCACGGTGGCGGAAACTGGTGAACGGTACATAGGGGTGTTTGCCATTTTTTACCGCACCATGGATGTTATCAACGCTGTAAATCTCGGTGTGACCATCCTGAAGACGCAGCGGCCTGAGCAGATATTCATTATCGAGCGGATCCAGGGTCAGCGGGTCGGCTTCCAGAGTGAAGAGATTAATGACCGGTGCACAGTGCAGACGGAAGTTTTCTGTCTCAAAAGGCAGATCGGATGGCCAGGCTTCACTGAGCACAATATCGATTTCAAACCAGGTGCTTGTGGCAGAAAGCCCGATGCTGTCGAGTCCACGTAACTCAACAAACATAAACTTCGGACGGAAGCTGAAATATTCCAGCAGCAGCTGGTAACCACTGAAGGCGGTATCGGCTTTCTTCCACAGTCCATCATTGTCATCGAAGCCCATGGGTTTGCACCAGCCATCGAACTGATGGCGTTCGATGTAGGTCCCGGCGTGACGGGCATACATGGCGTGAACACGACGGGTCATTGCCAGATGCAGCGCATAGCTAACTGGACTTTCTGCATTGAGGAAGATGGCGACTTTGTCGATCCCGGCTTTACTCCAGTCCACTTTTTCAGGGCATTCGAAGCGCAGACGGATAGCAGAGCGGCCATCGGTTTCAGTATGGAGGCGGGCATCTGCAAGGTGCAGCGGTTGTAGCGGCACATCGCGAGTCGTCCGGTACTGACAGGCGGTTTTGTGCGGCCCGACAGGACGAGACAGAACGGAGAAGCCTTCAGCCAGCCTTTCGGCCTGACGCAGACTACGCCAGTCAGGCGAGAACTCGACGATGGCCAGCGACGGGATGGTCCGCATATAGTGTGGCCACAGCAGGCTCACCAGACCTTCGGTCAGCTCTGGCAGGTCGTCATCAAGCTTTTCACGCAGACGGCCCATCAGGAAGGCAAAGCCTTCGAACAGACGTTCCACATAAGGGTCGCGGGCGCCGGGTTTATCCAGATTAAGCATCGCAGCACGATCCGGATGAGCCCGGGCAAACTCTTTACCGGCTTCTCGCAGGTAGCGCATCTCTGCTTCGTAATAGCGCAGGGTTAAATCATCCATATAAATTATAAATCCCGATAGATTGACTTTATTTAATTAGGTTCTTTTGCTATGTATATTTCTGACTTAAAATCATCTTGATAAGAATATGAATAAACAGAAAGAATCAGATCTTCTCCGTCATACTTTATATAAAATGGATCTAAAATACCTTCTACGGGAATAATCCGCTTTGTTGTTTTATTGCCAATATCGGTTTTCCAGATGCAACCTAAAGCGCCGCTATTATCAAAATAAAATGAATTGCTGTCATCTCCCCAGACATATTGCCGTGTATATCCAAATATATCGTCAGTGATAGAGTTATCCGCTTTGTCTGCAAAAACATTCAAACCCAGGTCCGGACGATTGACCGGAAATACGTACATACCTTCATCTGGATCTTTAACATTACCATCACTTGAAGTAAGCCGCCATTTGCCATCAGGTGATATCAATGAAGCATTGCACTCTGAGCTGCCACAATACCCAGTCCATGGTGTGGTTTTTTCTGTTAAGGAATCAGCTTGCTCTGGGGATATATCAGAAATGCCTTTTGCGCCACTCGGTGATATAAATAAATAATGATAGTCTTTATGAGAATCATCGCCAATAGAAAAATAGGCTAAAGCGTTTCCTTGTGCATCTCTGGCACGGGATATTAAATTTATATTACCGTCATATTGTTGAATGATGCGAGGGTTAGTATCGTCCTTAAGCTCTACGAGCAGTGTAGTGTCTTTATCCTGGTACCGCCCGCTAACAGAAATGTAAATGTATAAATCATTCTTAATTATCTGGTATGTTAGTATTGACGATACATTCTTGCTCTCAAGATTAATTCCACCCTCGAAGCTTTCAGAAGAAAATATTTCTTTTACATGCCATGGAGAGTCAGTTATTGTAAATCCGGATTTGGTCTTAATTGGGGCATCCAATGCTTCGTCCAGTTTGTCGCCATCGCGATTAAAAATATCATTGACATTCTGGAGGTTGTTGCTTCCTGACAGATTTCTATTGCGTATTAAATAGCTGTTGGTAATACAGGTTACATCACTCTTGCAATTGTTTCTCTCTTTTAGCCATTCATTTTGACGTTCAGACAGGCTTCCATGGCTTAAAGAACTGTCATAGGTCTTTTTGAAAAAATTGTTTAGAGCACTGTCAAGCCCTGATAAATACTCATTGCTGCATATCGTTTTTTCTGTCTGTGATAAATTTGCAAGGGAACAATCAAATCCCGCAGATACTGCAACGTTGCTACCAGAAAGAAGGCATAAAGCCAGGGCAATAAAGCGAAAACGCATAATATTCCTTATTTGTATCCATTCAATATTACAGGCAAAGTACCATGGCACGGGCCGGGTCAATGGCGATCAGACCTGCCAATAGCGTATCCATCTCAGGCATCAGACGGGCTTTATCAGATTCGCTGCGACCGGCTTTCATGCGTAGCAGCTTCAGGCGTCGAGCCTGGACTTCAAATAACAGAGCGGGCTCCCAGTCTTCCAGCGTCAGCAGTGGCGCACGGGTAGTGAGTTCACCAAGCAGATGAAGCGCCATATCGTTTCGGCCATACTGCTCTGCCACCCGGGCCATGAGCAGGCGTATCAGCCAGCGATGGCGCGGGGTATCCATCCCCGGTCGGGACTGGAGCCAGGCAAGCGCTGCTTCAGGCCCTTCGGTGTCTCCCTTTTCCATGGCTTCGGACTCAAGAAGTAGCACATCGTCCGCCTGACCATTAACGACGGTAGCGGATTCATCGCCGTATATCAGGCCCTCTTCATTCACTTTTTCAGCAATCCAGGCAGTAGTGACTTCGTCGGCAAAGGGAGTGCCGTCATTCCATGCCAGCCCTTCAAGGCCCGGGAGGCGTTTAAGCAGCAACCGCAGATCGAAGAGGACGGAGTCTGACCAGGTATCCCAGGGCTGACCCGCATGGCTGAGCCCCTGCCAGAGATACCACTGGAGATCGAGCCAGAAATGATTCACACCTTCGCAATACATCTGGCTGGCCTGCTCAACCAGCTCGACCCAGTTTTTTTGAAGGTAAAGGCGCTTCAACTGAGCTCGATACTCGGGTTTAGGCGGTACCAGGCGGGTGCGCCCGCTACTGTCCAGCGGAGGGATCTGATCGACCGTATCCCACCGCACGGTCTTTATCAGTCGATGAGAAGCCAGCCAGCCCTGCGGCTGCTCGCTCAGCCAGCGGGAAAGTAACTTTGCCTGGTCGAGTAAATCGCGGCCAGATTTCACGGCTGACAGCTGCGGTGAATCAGAATGGGCAGGTTCACGCCCGTGCTCCTGGGCACTGCTGTTCTGGGGGACCAGCGCTTCCATGCCACCCGAACGTGCCAGACGGTTTTCAAGAGCGGTACAAAGGCCTGCAAAAGACGGTTTCTCGGCTTCCGGCCAGTCAGCCACTGTGGATTCAAGCAGGCTGATGACGCCAGCCGTCAGACCGGCATCATTGCTGTCCACCTCGGGCCATAACAGCAGTGCATCAATCACTTTTGCACTGTTCAGCCACTCCAGCGCAGCTTTACGGGCTACGGGACGCCGGGGATGGCATGCCTGCCCGTAGCGGGTCAGCATCGCGACAAGCAGCAGTAAGCCTTCGGATAACCCTTTTTCACCGTCGCGGCTGAGTCGGGCCTGCACGTACCAGGTCACGACACGAATGTCTTTGGCGCATTCGCAAAGACACTTCTGGGCCAGCTCACACAATAACGCTGAATCGGTACCTGAAAGCTTGTTGATCTCCTCACGCATCAGCTGAAAATTATCATCATATGCGGGATCGTCCCCGGTTTCTGCCCCGGAGGTGAACGGGTGCAGCCAGTTATCCCAGAGCGACAGGGCATCATTTGCCCGCGAGATGAGGCGCTGCCTTTCTTCCTGCCTGGTGGCGCAGGCGGTTAACAAATCTTCCGGTGAACTCATTCTTTTTCCCGTTTGTTTGTCTCTTTCATAAACCTCACGACCGCTTCCAGAGAATCGTCGTCCTTACCATTGACGATTTGCGGTAGCTTCCATTTCAGCAGCATACTTTTCTCCTCCCCCTGAGTGGGTTTGGCCTTCCAGTAGCTTTACCAGTGGGCTTTTCTGACATGGGGACGAAGGCGCCGATGGGGCGCGGAGGCGCTGTCCCCTGGTGTACCTGCCGCTGGATTATGCTTCAGCCAGTCGCTGAGCCATGCGCGACACTACCGAAAGGTCATAAACTGGCATGGGGATGAGGATTCAGTTTCGTGCCATCGGTTCACTTTGCTGCAAATACCCTGAGACCAGCCTTCAACCTGTTTTGCGAAAGCCCGTGCCGGGTAAATTTTCCCGCCCATCATTACTGGCGCTCTTCTCCGCCAGCTGCGACGCTAAAGATAGTGTCGGGCAGCGTGAATCCCTGAAGTTTCAGCAATGCCAGGGGACCTGTACCGAGCTCGCTACGCATCACAAACTTCAGAGGGTTGCCATCGGCGGTGATCCACACCAGTTGTGTACGGCTGGCGTCAAGCGGAGTGATGAGAGCCTTGTCCAGCAGGCGAATGAAACCCCAGTTGCCCTGGTTACTGGCATACAGCTGCATGCCGCTGTTCACACTACGCCAGCTGAGCGACACGCCAGGATAGTAAGTGTTTCCAGGCCAGGTGAAGCTTTGCCAGCTTTCCATCTGATTGAAGTAATCCAGGTTCTGCTCATCGAGGGTAAGCTGCACTCTGGCAACATCCCGTGAAGGACGCGTCATCAGTTCGAAGTGAACACCCGCATCGCCTTGAGAAAACACGATATCTGACAGTTCCGCCAGCTGATTAATCGCCCGGAGGAAATCCGGGCTGACAACCATCCCCTGACTTGCGGAAAGGTCAACGACCCAGCGATTTCCCTCCTGATGGAGGATCCCGCCAAGATTCGTTTTCAGGAAGGTCGTGATTCGACCCGAGTCGCTACGCAGGAACTGAGCCAGCAACGGCAACGAGGCATCGCTGCCGGTGGCTTTAAACGGATAGCGCCCCGCAAAGGCCTTATTCCACTGTTCGACAATGGTCGACTGCCAGCGGGCATTGAGGCTTCCCGCAGCCGGGGCAAGTACCTGCCGCCAGGCCAGATCAAGCGGTTGCACAAATAACGACTGGCCAAATCCATTCCACTCCTGCCCCAGACTCGCCGCAACCAGACTGCCATAGTCGCGGGTATCGGTCAGATCGATGGCTTTGCCCTGGAATACTGTCTGGGCCAGCATCTGCGACATGGCCTGCGGATCCGGGGCGCTGGTAACCTGCTGGAGTTTCAGGCGTACCTGCGTGACGCGGGCAAGCCAGGACTGGAAACTGAGGTTACCGTTGGCACCGGTGCCCTCTTTACCTTCCATCAGCCCCATCAGCGGTCCAAACACCTCATCGAGCGGCCCTTTTGGGCCCTGTGCCTGTTCAATAAACTGTCTGGCATTTTTTTTCTGACCGATCAGCTTTTTCGCCGAATCGACAATCGAATCGGCCAGTGCCTCGCCCTTTTGCCCTGTTTTGCCCTGCCAGGCCAGCGTGTTCATCAGTGCCACCAGCGGCGACTGACGGACATCGCCGATCAGGTTGAGCTGGGCAATCGCCTCAGAAAGTGACGTGGCTTCCTGCCACTGAATGCTGTTGACCATGTTCAGCCAGGCATTGCCAAAATCGGTAAAATAGCGTTCAGTCAGGCGGGCCTTCAGCGCCTCCGGGGAGATATCGCTCCCTGTCTGGTGCATCTTATCCGTCAGTACCCAGTCAATTTCATCACGGCGGGTTTTGACGACCTCATTAATCGCATCCTGAACCTGCTCTTCCCAGGCCTGGCGTGTAAACATTCCCGGGACGACTTCGTCAGTGCTGAATACCGCTGAGGCATCGGTGTCGCTTGTCATATCGGCAAGCGTTAAATCAGGCCAGTTGCTGGCAACGCGCTTCAGCATGTCCTGGTACAACCCGGATTCAGCGTTACGCTGGCCAATCTGCTTGAGCAGGATCTGACGGATCGTGCTGATTAATTCCGCGTCAGGCTTAATTTTCCATTCCGGATGTGCCGGGAGGTTTTGCGCATAAAAGCCCAGCAGTTTCGGTGCGAGGTCCTGCCATGTGCCATCCGGCACATTCTGACGCTTCGGCCAGGCTTTCAGCACGTTTTTTGCCAGCCAGCTCGCGTCCGCTTTATCCGGACGGGCCAGCATCAGATAACTTTTGAGCACGTCATAGGTGTGCTGTGTGCCCTGCGTACGGGCATCACTGGCAGGAGGCAGTTGCACAAAGGCATTCAGCTGCTGCCTGAGATAATCTGCGGTGGCATCCCTCATCAGCTGTGCGTTGTTTTTCGCATACAGCGGCCAGAGTGCGGCCAGCGTGTCGCTGTCCTGATTAAGACCAAATCGGGTGTACCATGGAGCGCCGGTCGCCTCACGGTGTTGCAGACGGGCAATGGCTTGCTGGAGTACGAGCTGGTTGTGCAGGCGTTCTGCCAGGGGTTTTGCGGTATCCGCTGCCTGACTCGCCGTTTCCTGTGCCTGATAAATCTGGGTACGGTTAACGATCAGGGACAGCAGTGTACCGGCCCCCCACAGAACAATCAGGGAAAGCAGAATTAACCGCAGCATCTTCAGCCAGTCGAAGCCCAGCTTTTTGCCGCTGACGGCATCACAGTCATCAATGACGGCTTTCCAGGTCGGTGTGTCGAGGCGTGTATTTGGTACCGTTCCGGCAACGGCCAGTTCGGGGCTGAACATGACACCGCGTAAACGCCAGGCCGCAGATCCCTGCATCAGCCCGCTGAGTAAAACAGCCAGACTGGCTTTCAGCTCCTGCCGCAGTCGGAGGGACAACTGAAGAAGACCAAAGTCAGCCGGATTATTCAGTATCTGTGCCATACCTGCTTTTTGCAGGTGTAGCGCCAGTGTAGAAAACCCTTCACCCGCACCTTTCACGGTGCCTTCCGGCCCGAATATGACCCCTGCCGCAGTCGTTTCCGCGTCCTGATGAACACCGGTAGCCTTATCAGTCAGCCACAGCCAGACAGGCGCCTGCCAGCCAAGCTGATGGTCGGCTTTCTGGCGGCAACGCAAGAAGGCATCCCGCTCGCTGTCCGTCGGGAGCGCTGAGGTACTCATCACCTGAATGATGCCATCAATCGGTTGCCCGGATCGCAGGCGCTTCAGTTTTGAAAGGAAGCTCTCATCCGGGAGTGACTGCGCATCACCGCCATAAATCAGCACGTTGCCGTCGCCTTCCTGCCAGAGGTCATGAGACAGACCCGGGGCCGCTTTCTGGATGTCCTCCGGATTACCCATCACCAGCAGGATTCGCACTTTACGCTGCCAGCGACGGCCATAACGGAAACGGAGGTGCTCAGATACGGCATCCTCGCTGAAGACAGGCTCTTCTTCATCATCTTCGCTCGCAATGGTGCCTGTTGCCGGGGCGACCATCTGAGCCTTTTTCTGACCCCAGTGGAAATACAGCCCCGATTTACCTGCGAAGTCGAAGGCCTTCTCAATCAGCCAGCCGAATAAAAGCATCGCGGCAACCAGGATGGCACTGAACGTGAGGATCCGTTGCCCGTCATACGGCCCAAACCCCGTGACCAAGGCGACATTTTCCGGAAAGGCATAAAAGAGAAATGCCACGATAACCGTCAGAAAAAAGGCGACAGTCACAACGGAGCCGATGAGTGTTTTTACTTTTACCTTAGACATTTTTGGGCGTTCCCTTGCGAACTTCTTCTTTGGTGATGACCGCTACCCAGATGTCGTCTTTGTCAGCGGCGGGTTGTGCGGCGATAACCTGCACTCCGCGCTGTTCAAAGGCTGCATCGGCAAGCGTGATGGCGACCCATGGGGCACCATGGCCGGTGTAGCCCAGCACCGGGTCGATACTGACGTTGTCTTCAGAAAGACTAAATTCCACACCGCTCGCCTCGCAGGCATTATTCCAGCCGCTGCCCGACGTCAATGTGGGACCGGAGATCCAGCTTCCTTTGAGTTCATTGGGCCGGGTCTTCGCCCAGAGCAGCGCCCGGGTGAGCGTCTTTGTGAGCGTTGTTTCTGTTCCCCTTTCGGGGCGATGAAGGCGGAGCGCATCCGGCCAGGCATGGGCTTTGCGGTTGCTTAATACCACCATTGAGACAGCATCAGCATCTTCTTCCCGGGGAGACGCCGGTAACGACAGCGTGATGGCAACCAGAATGCCTGGGTTGTCCCATCGCTTGTCCAGCCAGGTATCAAACGCCCCCAGCCCTTTTCCAGGCATCAGGCGAAAAATCCTGCCCGTCTTGAGTGAGAGATCGGCTTTTAGCTGCTCTTCAACCAGGGGATGCAGGTCACTGTCACAGTCCAGCATCAGCCAGCATGGCAGCTCTGGTGGAAGTGGCTGAACGATTACATCCACACGCGTGGTCAGCTTAGTGACTGCTGCTTTGAGCGCTTTCGATAAATCCGTTTGATATTCTGTTAAGGCCGCGTATCTGACCGGTTTGTCACATCCTCTTGGGTGCGAGAAATCGATAGCGGGAGCGGCGAGTTTCATTACTTCCAGCAGATCGTCGGTTTTGTTTCCGGCCGGAGCCTGGATGTGCGTACCGAGGATCCAGCCGCAGCGCTGACCGCGCAGAATTTCACTGTCAATAAGCGCTTCTCGCTCAACATTACGGGACTCGGCTCCCACCTGTTCGGCTTTATAGGCAAACCGGCGTAAACCGAAAAGAAGCCCCCAGGTGCAAAACGGAAGCCCCAGCGCGGTGAACCAGAAGACAAATCCTGTTCTTTCTGACGTCCAGCACCATAGCGTGAGTGCTATGCCCCCCAGCATGAGAAATGCCAGGAACAGTACCCAGCGAAGAGTGCCGGGGCGAGCTACCTTAGGGGCCTGTTCAGGGATGGCATCCAGCCAGACGGGCATAATCAGGCAACCTTGGCAGCGGCAAATGAACTAATCAATGTGCAACCACAGGCACATTTGTGACCGTGAAAGGCTACCGGGATACCATGATCAAGGTAATCAGGGTTTCCTTCTACGATGGTTGTAGGGCCATGCCCCGGAACCGGGCAGGACACTTTGTCGCCTTTACGGGCTACGCCGATACCGCCGAATTTCATCGTTTCGGAAGCGGTCAGGACCGAGCCGCCGTGAGTGGTTTTATCGCCTTTACGGATAATCTGGAGCATTATTAAATTCCTCTTCCTTGTCTCTTAACTAATTCATCATTCTTTAATTCCCATGTCTCAGTTGGGATCTTTTTATCCGTGCCGTCAATAGAGATTGAAGGGACTTTTATTATGAATGTTTCTGGGCCACTGGTTATTGATGGGTAATGCCCGCCACAGAAGTCAATTGTCTTCAGATGTTTGAATTTCTCATCATCCGTTTTGCTAAACACATGTAATGGACCCCCATCGCATGCATTCCCCATTGGACTATCAATAAATACTATTATTTGTTTGCTGGCTTCGTACAAATATGAATACGACAATACTGATGGTGCGCGATAAAACTCACACTTGTAACTATCAACAAGTTCGTCATTGATTTTTATGCTACATGTATTATTTTCTGAAAACGTGTTTATCCTTGGTACTTCATCTGCAATAGCAAGACTATTACATGTGAAGAATGCAAATAAAACACAGAGTAATAACTGTGTTGGTCTAAAGTCCATTTGACTAGCCTAATGTAATATTTTTCATTGAATCAGAATTGAATTTATTAACTCAACTAGGAACGTCCGCTGAAGCATGATGCGTCCGAACTTTACTGCTCTCGTTTTCTCGATGTGATGAATCTTTATGAGAGGGTCATTGACTATTACATCCTTCCAATGACTCTGTTAATTTTACATATGCACCATTGTTAAAATTAAATAATGATGTTTTGCATACAGGACTATCACTCTTGTTTACTGAGATAGATTGACCGGTTATTGCAATCATTGAACTATTTTTATAAGCATCCATCTCAAATGGAAGGCCAACAGGGGTACCATTATCAGAAATATCCGCATAATTATAACTACCATTATTATCTGATGGAAGTGTTGCTACAATTTCCCCTGATAGTTTATCAATAACCCAACCACATACCCAATTATCACGAAGGCATTCTTTACCCTGACCGCCAAAGGCTGTATAGATTCTGAAGTGCCCTGCAAAATTAACAGGCTTTTTTAGTTCCTCTTGAACTGCATTTTTCCAGTTTGAGGAGTAATTTTCCTGCTCTTTATTAAAGTGAATATTCCTTTCAAATGGAACGTTGCTTACGGGAACCAGGTAGTCAGAAAACTGAGGATTAGAACTGTCTTGTGAGTACGCTCCAAACGACAAGAACATACATGACACAAAAAGCAAAAATTTGTTTAATTTTATATTACATCCCATTGTTAGAATCCTCAAGTAATTTGAAGCAAAAATTAACCTCATAATATTCAGTTAAGTTAGATAGAAGAAAATCAAGTCCTGATTCTGGACTGTTACTCTACTTTTTCATCCATAACTATGCTTTTGATTTCATCATTTTTAAGAGCAAATGACAGTTCGTTATTTTTAAATTTATATGTAACTTTATTTTTTTCTAATTTCAAAGGATTTCCATAGGCAGCCATTATATTTTGAGTTGTATCCCCTATGGTAATGCCTCTTCTGGTCATGTATTTTTTGTTGTTGACAGTGATTGTCGTTATTCTATAAGCGTCGTAATCAGTTCCTGTCTGCTGGAAGTTGATGTTTGATGAGCGAATTGAAAATCCACTCCAGAAGCTATCAAAATATTTATACGTTTCATTCCCCGCAGTAAAAAAATTACCTGAAATTCCAATGTCAGGTTGTTTATTTACTTCGCAGTCTCCCCATATTTTATAGAATTGCTCGTATGAACTACCTAGCTCGATATTTTTATATGGCGAAATAATGACAAAGTCGGACCTTGACACTTCCGGTGGGGAATTCGACGATTTAGATGGGACAACATCTAATGTTTCAGATTTTAGCCAGCCACTTACAACAGTCCCATTTTTCCTGGTGTACGTTCCAAATGTGTAACCATTACTTTTTAAATAAGAGTTAAAATCATCCCCTTTAATCAAAAAGAGATCTGGTAACTTGTGTTTTTCGGATGGCGCAGAATAATAGAAAGATTTATATTGAACGATGTTTTTATTTATGAACTGTGTCTGAGAAAATGTTTCCCAATGTTCGTCGCAATTTGCAAGTGCAGAACCTGACAATAAAAAAAGAAGCATCAAAGAATTGATTTTCACAATGAAGAATCCTTGTAAACTGGTATGTCAAAGGTAATATTCGCATCAGGGAATAAATCAAACATTTTTTTCATGTCATTTTTTTGGGCTAGTGCCCAGTTAATATCCGTAGCATACTGTCCTGTTGCAGGTGCTGCGGGGTTCCACCTCATCTTATATAAAGTATTTTTTGAGACTCCTTTTTTGTTGATGAAATTTTCGGATATCCATCTTGCTCCGCCATCAATGGCTTCATCAACAGAAAACCAGCCCTTATTGTAGGCTAATTGTACGCCATTCTGAGGGTTGCTATTGAAAACACCAATCCCATACATGTTGTATAGAGTTCGTCCATTGTATTCCTTGCTGCCATTCGCAAATGGGGCTCTACCATTATTGGTTTCAAGTAAAGAATGGGATACAAGATACACTTCACTAACGTGATATTTTGCAGCTGCTTCCAAATATATGGATGCTTTTCCGGAGAGAACTCCTTTACCGTCTAAAATTTTCGCAAGGTCATTTTCAGTCAAGCCAGAAGGTGCTGAAAGGTCAACGAATTGATAAATATCAGCGCCATTTATATGTTGCTCAGGGTTCATGTAATTACGAACCTGAGCTCTGGTAACAGCCCCCGTGTTACCGTAAACCGGACGATTGCCTCCAGTCAACGCCATTTGCTTACTTAGGGCTTCATCCAATGTACAATCATAATTGGTATAAATATAAGTAAAGCGGCTAATTTGTTTCAAACACCCTAAAAATTGTAATGGATGCATATGCCACAACGAGGGTCCCATTTTCTCAGTGGTCACATCCTGCATCCATGCCATTTTATCAAGAAAATCTTCGCTATATTTCTTCCATTCTGGGGCTTCTTTTTTCAGCGCATTGAGGAAAGGTTGCCAGATAGCATCACCTTTTTTGAAGTACCAGTCGCTTGGATGTTTTACGATTGTTTTCTGAATAACGTCACGATAGTCGGGATTGTGAAGTGCTCTCCAGTACTCCATTGGCGAATATCGGTCACTTCCGCTGTCAATTTTATCCAGCAGACGCTGATAATTATGCTTCACAAGAGCATGACTGGTTCGCGTATCATCTATCGCGGCCTGGTAGAGCGAATCGATGAGGTTACGGAAGAATCCAACAGGCTGGTTTTTCCCATCCAGGTAATCAAAACTGGTAGGCTCTGAGGTTTCAGTTCTGAAGCCTAGTTTCGCCAGATCATACTGTGACAGAAGTTGAGGCTCCGCCTGGCCTTTGGGCACATAGGCATTTTCCAGCCGTAGCTGCCAGTATTCTTGCTTTGTTGAGTTATCAGTTTCAGTTGTGACCTTACTCAACGGTAGAATGCCTGTCCGCGTTGTCGACGTCGAGCCCTTTGCGAAGGAGCCCTTCGCAACATCTTTTGTGAAAAGAGCAAGGCCAGGAGAATACTTCAACCAGAGCGGGTTTTTCTCCCCCACTTTTTCCGGGTTGGTCAGGAACTTCTCCAGATTATCATCCATGCTCGTGCATTCAATATGTACCTGGTATCGTGCCTCATAACCACCGTCTTTTGGTGCCTGATAGTAGCCCATGTGGCCAATCGGGTCACCGGCCTTAATAGCAAATGGAGAACTGAGGCTTACTGTCTTATCGAATACCATGACTTCCTTTGCGGGAGGAAGCAAATGCCGCCACCAGCCTGGACCGGCCCCCGGCGCTGGCTTAATATTGTTGTTATCCACAACAACCCAATAGCGCTGACCAGGTGTGAGGGTACTGCTGGTTTCTTCTGGTAATCCTTTCAGTGTTACAAGGCCATATTGTCGCTTGTTATTTCCTGTGGTGTTAAGATTGCTGTCTGCTGGGTCCCACTCCACTCTAGCCCCTTTAGGCATGTGCCCTGCAATTTGTGGAGAAGTTTTATCTGAAGTCAGTTTTGCCGTCAGCCAGTCCATTTCAGAATATGCTCTTAGTGTATCCTGAGTGACCCACTGATTTTCTGCGTTGGCCTCATAAGCTGAGTAAGGCGCAAGGTGCATATACAGGGTGTAGAAATGCAGCCCACTGGTTTCTTTCTCACCCGGCTGAATATAGTGCTTCACCAGAACGAATGAGCCCGAAAAACTCAGTGGACCGGATTCCCACCCCAGCGTCAGGTAATCCTTGCAGACGCGATAGGCAATAACTTCACCATCTGCCATACAGCGTATCGCCTGTTCGCCTTTAAAGGGTACCGGGAAATCCATCGCCTCCAGCGGAGCTTTACCACTCAGAGCACACCATGGCGTTGTGGCTTCGGTGATATGGATCCCGCCATGCCACATTCCGCTGCGACCAATCGTGTACTGCCCGGTAGACTCGCCTGCTAAATGAGAGAGGATACTTTCCTGATTGCTGAACTCGCTTCCCCGGCTGTTTGAGGGGATCGGCCAGACTATTTTTATTTTTCCTTTCGAAAGAGTAGTTGCGTTTTTCTTTTCATTAATTGATGATGCGTAGCGATAAAGCGTATAAGCAATCTTATTATCGCGATATATCTGAGCAGGATAAAATCCTTTTTCCTGAACAAAATCAGATACCCAGTGCTTACCATTAAACATCGCCATATGACCATGTACATGATGTGGTGCCGCCTGAATGACAACTACATCACCCGTTTGCTGACCAGAAATTGTGAATACACCGCCACTACTAACTGTTGTGGTGTTATCTACAACTTTAAAGTTATTTTCAATCAGCCATGGACCATAGTTTTTAGCTGACTCAATCGCAGAGTTTTTTACAGACGCTCCACCAGCAATCAATGCTTTTTTAACATAACGGGCACATTTCGACTCGCCGTATTTAAGCTTTTTATCAATCCCTTTCTTAAAGTTCTCAGCGTTAATTTTAGCTCTCGCGAGCGCCTGTGTGTTCAGAACGCCAACTGCAATATCCTTATTAAGCATTTAGTTATCTCCTTCAGCCTTTTGGGGGCAATAAATACTGCCTTTGAATGTAGGCTTAACAGAATCGAGCATCCATTTTCCCCCGGCTTTTACTAAACTAACAGCATACAGAGACGTACCTTTCCCATAACCTAATTTAAGATTCACCAGTGCAATATGGTCATTGGCTGACACTGTTTTCGTACTAATGTTGTTTTTCCATTCCTCACATATATCTTGAGCATCGACAAAATAATCTGCACCTGAATCATCATTATCTCGTAAATTTCTAAGATGTGCAGTTGTATATTTAGCAATTGCTTTCAGGGAGAGATCATTAGCTGATTCCATGTCAGACATCTCTTCTGCGACCAGGTAATCATGGTAGAACGTACTTACAACTTCGTCAGGTGACAAAGTCCTCTCACCTGAGGCCAAAGCAATATAAGGCACACAAAGTAAATGACAAGAGAGAAACATTACCTTCAACATAAACACCTCTTCAAAAATGCTTAACTCAATGCTCCGGTTAATCTAACCGAATGGTTAAATATCACCTCATACAACCTTAATATCATTCCGTTACGCTGGTAATTTTCCAATTGCCATTATCTTTTTTAAGCGACACTTTAAATCTTGCTTTAGGTTCAGAGCCATTACCCAAAACAACGTCAACCAATGAATCGTTTCCTTTTTGTGCAACATCAAAAGTGTTTATATTTGTTCTCCACGATAAAAACACATCTTGTGATTTTGTGAAATAGTTGACATCAGTCTCACCCCAAATTCCATACCAATCGCAGCTATAATTACCTTTATCCTGTTTACACTCGTGCTTCTGCGCACATTTCTTGGCTAATTCTGATTCGGAAATCGAATCATCAGAATCATAATTACACATGGCGGAGTCATTTATGCTTTTTGCTAAATCATCAGATAAATATATTTTGACTAATGCTTCGTTACCACCTGATTTATCCTGAAGATATGCAGAATAAAAGTCATGCACTATACTCTCGGGGCTTTTTGATTCATCAGCCAGTGAAAAATTTGAAAATGAAAGCGAAAATAGGAAAACAAATGCAATGCGGAGTTTATGAGTCAATGATTTCATTTTCGACTCTCAATCATTAAAAGATTTACTGCTGATTTTGCTTTCCTGAGTGATATCCGTCAGGCTGAAATTAGGTGTTTCGTTGGGAAGATTTGCGCCTGCACCTGGCACCAGATAGTTAGACGTTTTCATAATGAACTCACCAGATGAGCCGTGTTCAATGCCGTTCTTACTCAGCCTCAGGTAAGACCCACCACCGTTAAGCGTCAGTGTTTCAGGCGTGCTGATAATAATTTCGTCTTCACTACTGGTCACCGTCAGCTGCTTTTCAGAAAACAGGGCCATCGTGTTGTGCTGAGCCTGAATCTCGATGTCACCCTGGTTGGCAACCAACTTCGCCCCGTCTTTATGCACAAACAGACCAAGCGCTTTTTCAACGCTCACGGACAAATTTTTCATCGCACCGACATCAAGATGCTGCCCTGCATTGATCATGGTATTGCGGGTACTGCAGAGCTGAAGGTGTTCACCTGAGGTAAATGCCACGCCCTGTGGAGCACTACCCAGCAGGACCGCAGACTGGAGGTCTTTGATTTTGTCGGTTACGAGGCTAATCTGGGTGCTGATGTCGGATACCAGGGCACCGGCTGCTTCGGCGGCGCTGTTCAGGGCCTGCATCTGGCTGTTGGCCTGGTTAATCTGACTTATCGCAGGGGCCATTTCCAGCACCGGCCCCTGGGCTTTGGACTGGGCATCAGCTGTCAGAAACAGCCCTTTTGCCGCACGTACAGCGCCATGTTCATCCGTTCGCAGTTCAAAACCGGCCCCGCGCTTTTCACGCTGGCTGTTGACCAGGTGTCCCATGTTAAGCTGCGTTTTGCCATATTCCGTCGCGAGCTTGATATGCTCTTCCTGGCGCTTATCCTCCATCCGCAACTTATTGTTCGCCGGAGTGCGCCAGACGTTCCGCGAATGATTGTCACTGGTGACGTGGTCCGGATGTTCTGAGTCATGCAAGGCATAGGCGATGTAGGGACGATCCGGGTCTCCGCCGTCAAATACGATGGCCACTTCCGTTCCGTCGATAAGCGGGGAGTGGAATCCGTAGGTATCACCGGCATAGGGTTTTGCCAGCCGAAGCCACAAATAGGCATAGCCCTGTTCCGGACTGTTGCGGTCGAAGTCCAGTTTCACCCGGTAGCGCCCTTCCGGGTCGAGCCAGGAGTAGGTATCACCTTTCTGAGTGCTTTCCACCCGGGCCGGAAGCGAGCCGGATATGACCGGGCGATTAAGTAATGCCGGACGCCAGCAGACGGTTTCGCTGTAGGGGATGCCCTCAAACGTCAGCGTAAAGCTACTTTTGCGTGAACCGCTGGTGCGTACCGTGGTGATGACGATACCGCCTTTTACGGCATCGGGTAATGAGCCGTCCGTTTCCAGTACCTGACCCGGTGCCAGATGAGGGCTAGAGGAATGACCTTTGACGTGATACTGCGCGTTCAGAATGCGTTCGTGACGCAGACGGGCGAAGTATGCCCCGGTCTCTGTACTTTCAGCGTCACCTGCTGTCAGGAAAGGCTCCGCATAATGATACGTTTCCCCGGTGGTGATCCCCTCTTTGCTGAAAATACTTTCGGTGCTGTCCTGAGGCGTCAGTGCATCACGGTAGTTGTAGTCACGGGTGGCCACACTTCCGCTTACCACGTTATATGCGGTCTGAATATCCCAAATGCTCTCCTGCCCGCTGTCACTCATCCCGGCCTGGTTGCGTAATGGCAGCGTGACACCAAATTCATACTGCTGCTGGCTGTCCTGAAAAATCACCACGTCCTGCTCAAGACGGCTGTCCATTTCATAGCGCCAGTAAATGCCCACCTCCGCCAGCAGGCGCTGGATAAATGCCAGATCGGTTTCCCGCCACTGGGTAATGAGTTCGCGGGCCGGATAGTCACGAGACAGATGGAACTCAAAATCAGGACCTTCAAGTCCGTGCTTACGCAATACCCGTTCAACCACTTCTGTAACTGACTGATTGAGGTAGATTTCGCTCCCTTTCGTATAGTCCAGAAGGGCGATACGGGGAACGATCGTCAGTGCGTAACGGGTCTCATCATTCGAGGTGGACACGCGCCGAAATGACTTAACCACGCCGAATATCGCCCGGACCGGCAGCGCTGGTGTCCCGTCAAACACGGGTGTCTGGAAAGTAAATGACGCCGGTTTCAGCAGTAACGTGTCGCAGGCGATATCCGCAGAGGTGCAGGTCACCGCCACGTCATACCGCCAGGGCTGGCTGAGTGACTCCACCGCACTGAAGCACAGCACATCCAGAAACTCAGTGCAGCCATGCACGTCAACGCGATAGCGTGACTGGCCCAGCAGTTGTTGTATCTGGCTGTTTGCCTTGCTTATTAAAGAATCGGTCATGACGCCACCACTTCTGTGTTTTCATCGAAGGCCAGCACAATGCCCTCTTCATCATCCCAGGTCAGCTGTAGCGAGGAAGGCTTTTGTTTTGCTGCCATATGGCTTAGTAACTGCTGGCTCAGAACCGGCAGAATCTGCTGATTAAGCAGGCTGTCCACGTTGCGGGCCCCGGTATCCGGTAGCAGACAGGCGGTTGTCAGCGTGTCGATAAGGCTTTCATCAATGTGAGTGGAAATACCGTAGTGGCGTTGCAGGCGTGTGCTCACCTGTGCCAGCTTCATACCGACGATGGTACGCATGGCATCCGTTGCCAGCGGGCGGTATATCACCGTCTGGAAGCGAGCCAGCAGCGCTGGCTGGAAGTGATCGCGCAGGATCGGACGTAACAACTCGTGCAGATCGCTCTCAGTGGCTTCTGGTTGTTCTTCCAGCAACTGCATCAGCGGGTCACTGCCCAGGTTGGACGTCATCAGGATCACGGTATTGCGGAAATCAATTTCACGCCCTTCCCCGTCGCGCATAAAGCCCCGGTCAAACACCTGATAGAACAGATTCATCACATCCCGGTGTGCTTTCTCCACTTCATCCAGCAGCACCACGCTGTAGGGCCGCTTGCGCACAGCCTCGGTGAGAATGCCGCCCTGGCCGTATCCTACATACCCCGGTGGAGAGCCTTTCAGTTGCGAAACGGTGTGCGGCTCCTGGTATTCCGACAGGTTGATAGTAATGAGCGATTTTTCACCGCCATACATAACGTCAGCCAGCGCCAGCGCGGTTTCTGTTTTACCCACTCCGCTTGGACCCACCAGTAAAAACACACCCTGCGGACCGTTTTCCGGCGTCAGTCCGGTTTTTGACGCTCTCAGGCGCTGGGCAATGGCATTCAGTGCAGGACTCTGGCCAACCACACGGGTTGCCAGCTGTTCTTCAAGCGTCAGTAATTCGGTTTGCTCGTCCTTCATCAGCGACGAGAGAGGAACCCCTGTCCAGTCGGCGATCACGGTAGCGACGGTGCGGACATCAACATCCAGACCCAGCAGTGGACTGTTATTCTGAATCTGAGAAAGCTCGTGCTGAAGGGCGGAGAGTTCCTCCTGGCGGCTGATGTCTTCACGGCAGGCTTTCAGCGAGTCGGTGAGCTGCTTCTCGGTCTCATACTGTGACTGAAGGGCCATTTTTTGCTGACTGAGCGCCTGGGTCCGTTGTTCAATCTGCGGCAGACGACTGGCATCAACACTGTTACCCAGCGAAATATCTTCCAGTAACTCCTGCTGCTCCATGCTAAGCGCAGTCAGTTCAGCCTGCAACCGGGTAAGCTGTTCCGGCAGCGTGTCCAGGCTCATCCGCACCCGGGCCGCTGCGGTATCCAGCAGATCCACTGCTTTATCTGGCAACTGGCGTCCGGTCAGATAACGACGGGACAACGTCACCGCTGCGCGGACGGCATCGCCGGTAATATGTACACCGTGGTGTTCGGCATAGCGTGATTTCAGGCCACGCAGCATCAGGCAGGCGGTGTCATCATCGGGCTCATCAACCTTGACCATCTGGAACCGGCGCTCCAGGGCTGCGTCACGTTCGAAGTACTGCTTGTACTCACTCCAGGTGGTGGCCGCAATGGTGCGCAGTTCACCGCGAGCCAGTGCCGGTTTCAGCAGGTTGGCTGCATCTGCCCCGCCCGCCTGATTACCGGCACCAATGATAGTGTGTGCTTCATCGATAAAGAGCAGCACCGGCACCGGGGAGTGCTGGACGGCGTCGATGATATTCTTCAGTCGATGCTCAAATTCACCCTTTACACCTGCTCCCGCCTGAAGCAAGCCCAGATCCAGGGTCCTGACGATGACAGGCTTAAGACTTTCGGGCACATTACCTTCAGCGATACGCAGCGCCAGTCCTTCAACCAGGGCCGTTTTACCCACGCCGGGTTCACCGACCAGGATCGGGTTGTTCTTACGGCGTCTGGAGAGAATGTCCACCATCTGACGGATTTCGTTATCGCGTCCAAAGACCGGGTCAATCTTTCCTTCCCGGGCACGGGCGGTCACATCGACCGTAAAGCGATTAAGAACGGACTCTTCCTGTGAAACGGCAGGCTGCGCACTTCCTCCTTCAGCCTGGTGTTGTGCTTCATGCTGTAACGGTGCGGCCCGCCCAATAATGCTGACATTGCAAGGCTTCTCACTGAGCGCAACGTCATGCCGCTCATCCGACTGGGCTTCCAGCAAGGGACGTAACCTTTCCAGCTGGCTGGTGGTCAGCGTCATCAAAGGCCAGAGGCCATCACAGCGTGTCAGCCCGGACGTTTCAACCATGGCCGCGAGCAAATGTACGCTGCGGATCTGCTCATCTCCGGCAAGCGTGGCGGCAAGCCAGGCCTGTTTCAGCAGGGTCTGGAGAGACACTGAGAGCTCCGGTCGGGTGCGGACAGAACGTGGCTGTGCATCCAGCCAGCTCAGGAGTGACTGCCAGACGGTATCCATATCCCATTCATAACGGCGGGCGAGAACGGTCAGATCACCTTCGCCCTGCTCCAGTAATTTTAACAACCAGTGCTCAGGTGTGATTTCTGCATGCACACGGGTCTGGCATAAAGAGGCTGCACCTTCCAGCGCTCTGGCGCAGTAAGGGTTAAGTCGTCGTAACAGGACTGCTGAATGATGTTCCATGTCGTTCCCTCGTGTTCAGGCACGCTACCGCCCCTGGCCGTCAACCGATGCCCATAAGGTTCATGCCGATAAATGGTGAAACTGCTCTGCAAAGCGTCCGTCTGGCAGGCGCTGTGCGGAACAAAATAAAAGGCGGACAGAGGGAAACTGTCCGCCTGGTTTTTACGCGGTGGTTCTTTCGTTCCAGGAATCGGAATGAATGATGTTGCCGTCTTTGTAGGTCCAGGTGATTTTTTCGTAGCGCAGCTCGATCTGCTCAAGGTGGTTATGCTTCTCGAAGGAAGCATCCTTGATGTCGTGCATTTTTGGTGCAACTTTCACCAGCTTGACGTTTTCCAGTTTGGTGTTGAAATACTCAACTTCCTGACCGGCATCGTTGATCTTGTACCACTTGAACTCAGCAGACTTCAGGGTCTGGCCCGTGGTCACGGCTTTGTACAGATACGGGCTGGAAGAGTCGATTTCCTTGGTAAACAGGAATGGCGTGTGAATGCGGGTTCCGGTCAGCTTTCCAGTGTTGTTATCAGTCGGGATATACAGTGTGTGTTCCTGAGCAACAACTTCGATGCTTCCTTCGCGATCTTTCACATCTACAGAGCCCTTAATGTCAGCGCCGCCATCGTCTTTCAGCCACAGATAAACTGGGATTGCCATGTTTACTTCTCCATTTCTTGAGTTGAAACGTCACGTACATCCTGTGACGCATGTTTTGAGCCTGGCAGACGACAGGCGTCAGCCTGCGGTACCAGACTGATCTCGACACGCCGGTTATGCGCACGGCCATCAGGCGTATCGTTTGAAGCAATCGGTCGGCTGTTGCCGTAGCCCTGAACGGCAAAGCAACTCTCCGGGACGTCCCCGGTATCACGCATCCAGTTACGGACGGCTTCAGCGCGTTGTAAAGACAAGGTCTGATTGAGCTGTATGCTACCGGTATTGTCTGTGTGGCCGCTGACCACGATTAGCCAGCCCGGTTTGGCTTTGATCCCCACCAGCGCGTTGACGAGTATTTTGGTTGACCCCTCTTTGAGCGCTGATTTGCCGGAATCGAAAAGCGACATGCTGTCGAGACGAACTATTTTAGGGACCGGTTTTGGTTCAGGGGCAGGTGGAGGTGTCCAGGTATCAATGGCCTGCTGCAAGGCCAGCCACAGGCGTTGTCCCGGGTAATAGCCCAGGCTGTAACGTAAAGGCTCTCCCTGCCGTTGCCAGCGTTCAAGCAGAAGTGCATCCTGTTTCAGAGCAGCCAGCGAGTCTGCTTTAGGACGGTAGTGATTCATCGGGATCGCGTTCCAGCGCTGTAAATCGGCACTCACCTGACGGATGAGGTCACGATTATTGAGCGCGGAAATACCCAATGCGGTCAGCGCGCACAGCCACATCAGCAGCACCAGGCGGCGGGTACGCTGCCCCCCCTGAACGGTTGATGCAAAAGGTGCCAGAAGTGGCAGAACGGCATCCGGGAAAAGGGTTGCCAGAACTGACTGACCGGGCTGGCGGGAAAACTGCAAGCAGGTCCGGGCACAAAGCCAGGTGGACCAGACTGACTGAGCCTCAGGATTGACCACGCCGAGGCGCATGGCCACGGAAAAAACACGTACAGGCGGCGTTAGCCGGTCCGGTTTCTCTAGCTCATCAGTCAGCGTATTACGGATAAAGGAAAATGCCTGGCTGACCGTTGGCAGTAGCAGGATATTGTCTTCCGCCTGCTGCCAGTCAATAAACGCCTGAGGCGAATCATTAACCGGACAGACTATCGGCTTGTCACCGCGAACGATGATCCACGGCGTTTCGGGCCCGGAAAATTCGGCATTCACCACAACCGGCAGTGTTAAACCCGTCAGGGATTTAATTTGTTTACACTGCTGGCGGAGCGTTTTCAGTGTGGAGCGCAGTACCGCTTCATCCTGATGTTCATCTGGCAGGCAGCGATACATCACCGAAAGCTGACCAACCTGTCGAGGGAATTGCTTCTGTATGCTGCGGACAACGTCAGTTAACCGGCTGACGTCACCGGCCCGAAGCCACCATCCCTGGGCTGTTTTACGCAGAGGGCCTCCCTGGAACAACGCTTCCAGCATGTCACCACACACCAGTACAACGGGGCCTTGGGTGTCGAGTAATGGCAGTTCAGCAGCCGGGAGGGTAACGTCAGATGTGTGCTCTTCACTCCGACAGTTTTTAAAAACAGTCCAGCCTGCCAGAAGGAGGATCAGCAGAGTGGCCAGGCCTTTAAAAACGTTGCCTGTCGGGATGAAATACCACAGCAACCACAGCAACGTGGCAACGGCTACCAGGGCGTGGAGGACGACCGGAATGATGACTGTTCTACGCATTAGCCATGCAGCTCCGGTATTTGTGCCGACAACAGTGACTGGAGCCAGAGGTGACCACCCCACCAGATAACGCCGGTAAGAATGACGGCGAGCGCTATCCAGAACCAGACTGAGCGCATCAGACTCCAGCGATGTTTCCCCATCCGGTGAACAACCAGAGACAGGTCTGCATCAGGCGGAGAAACCCGTTCAGAAAGGGCTTTCACAACCTCATCACGCTCCGACTGGCTGACCGTTTTCAGGCTGTATAACCCCTGAAAACCCAGCGCTATCACCCTGTGATAGCAGGTTAAAACGGCCGGGTTAGGTGAGGGCTGACGCAGAACCTCTGCAATCCGATCCCACAACGCTTCGCCTGCCCGGAATGAGCCAAAAAAACGGGCCTGAAGCGGCGCTTTACGCCAGGCCACTTGGCCTTCATCAACTTTCGGCTCCTCTCCTTCCTCGCCTTTTTCAGACTTACGGCTCATCACCGTTTCATCCAGCAATGCACATTGTGCGTAGGAAATATGCTCCACACTGGCGTCGTCATACCCGGCACGCTCCAGCGCTTCTCGCACACTTTCAACCTGTTTAACGCATTTGTTGTAAAGCGCAGTGCCATTAAGCGTAACGGCACCTTTTTTAAGCATAGTGACGGTGAGCCAGGTCTCCGCCATCAGCTGGTCGATGTCGATATCCTGTCTCATGAGCGCAATACCGCAAACAGTTCAAGTTCAAGAGCACCAAGCAACTCAGGCACATAGAACATGCATACGCCCTGCTCCTGCATTTCATGCGCAGCAGGGCTTTCCATATCGAGTGCGAAGTACTGGTTTTCCATGCGTACAGGCAACGCTGCCGGGACCCTGCTCACCGGGATCAACGGGATACCCTTAAGTGCCGCGCCATAGATCTCGCTGACATCATCAGGTGAACCTGCCTGACAGAGTGCAGGGAATTTCTCGGCGACCTGCCAGGCCGGGATATCGGAGCGCACAGAGAGCCAGAGGTCGGCCTCTTCACGCAGGCGGATATCGTGAAGGTTGGCTTTCCATGTCTGTCCGTCCGGGCGGGACATTTCCAGGGCAATGACCCGGGATGGCAGACTGGCCTCCAGCAAACCCGTGATCAGGTCAAACAGCGGAGGAAACGCATTGGCCGGTTCCTCGTGGTCATAACCCGGAATGGCGTCAAGATCATGGTTCAGGGAAAAGGTCAGCATACTGCCTGCCAGACGTGCAAGCTCCGCCCACACCTGTTCAGGTGGCCGGGAAGGAAAACGTTCGTATTCTGTCAGCACTCTGGCGTGAGAATTCAGTGCATTCAGCAACCAGAAAAGGGAAACATCGGCGACGGCAAAGTCGGCGAGCCTTTCGTTGCTTTCACGACGCATCGTCATCAGGCGCTGGCGCCGGGAGCGTAACTGACGATTGAGTAGCACCAGACGTTCGCGAAGGACAGGGCTTGCCGCAAAAGACGCAACGGGCGGAATAAAGGACGGATCCAGTCGCCATGCATTTTGTCCATCACGGATCAGTCTGGCCACCGGGCACACTTTCCAGGAATCATTGCTTTCATGGGCAAACCGGATGGTGAAATTATACCGGGCAACGGCTATGGATTCTTCTTCGGACCCGAAGGCATCCTGCAACATCACCCATTCCTCGCGATAGCGGAGCGGGCGGTCTGCGGTAACACCTTCCTGTTCTACGTTGGCAATACCCGGCTGCATGTGAGGCAGTGCGATGACAACGGTTACGGAATCGAGACCTGCCAGCTGGCTGGCATCTAACTCCCGTGGCCGTGGAGGCAGATCGCTCCTTTGTGAATCAATCAGCGATCCATCGTCCAGCCAGAGGCGTAACTGCGTAATCTGGATCAGACCAGACGAAAGAAGGCTGTCATTAAACTCAATCTTTTCTACCCCCCAGGGGAATGGGGATGCTAGCGCTGATGCACCGGCACCGCGAAAAGACTCCCATTCAGCCTGCTGCTGGAACTGTTGAGGGGACAGTAAAGTCCCCTCGTTCCACAGTGGACGATATATTTTCATCCCTGCTCCTGCCCTATGCTTTGGCTTTCGGCATCTGGGATACCAGTGACAGATTGACGTCCATCCCTTCTACCTGGAAGTGCGGCACGGCGTACAGCTTCACGCGGAAGAAGCCCGGGTTATCTTCGATATCTTCCACCACCACTTTCGCATCACGCAGGGGGTGGGACGCCTGCAGCTCATCGCCGGGATCGGTCATTTCCGTCACCAGACCGCGAACCCAGGTGTTCAGCTCCAGCTCCAGAAGACGACGATCCTTAGTGGTGCCGATGTTTTCGCGCTGAATGAGCTTCAGGTAGTGCGCAATACGCGACAGCAGGAAGATGTAAGGCAGACGGGCGTTGATGCGGCTGTTGGCAGTAGCATCAGCGGTGTCATACGTGGCCGGCTTCTGCGTGGAGTTCGCCGAGAAGAAACAGCTGTAATCGCGATTCTTGTAGTAGGAAAGTGGAATAAAGCCCAGATTCGCGAACTCAAATTCGCGGGTTTCCGGGATCATCACTTCAGACGGGATTTTTACCTGATTGCCGGTACCGAGGTCGTACAGATGAATAGGCAGGTCCTGAACGGCGCCACCGGCCTGCGGGCCACGAATTTGTACACACCAGCCGTTGTTAATGAAGCTGCGTACCATGTTGGATGCAAAGGCAAACGAGGCGTTGGTCCACAGGTATTTGTCATGATCCGGACCTTTCACTTCTTCGACGTAGTTGAAGCTACGCACAGGTACGGTATCCGGACCATAAGGCAGGCGCCCCAGAACACGCGGCATAACCAGACCGATATAGCGGGAATCATCCGTCTCGCGGAAGGATTTCCACTTGATGTACTCAGCGCGGTCAAAGTAATTACCGATATCTTTAATGGCCGCCACGTCCTCCATATTGTCTTTCAGGAAGAATTTCGGGCCGGCAGAACCGATAAACGGCATATGTGCAGCAGCAGACACTTTAGAGATGTTGCGCAGCAGGGCTACATCCTGCGCAGACGCATCAAATTCGTAAGCGGAAATCAGCGCAGCAATCGGCTCTCCACCCGGGGTATCATACTCATCAATATATGTATGTTTATACAGCCCACTTTGGACGATTTCCGGGCAGTCTTCAAAGTCCTGACGCAGGTCTTCTTTAGACATATCCAGGAGTTCAACTTTCACGTTCTGGCGAAAATCGGTTTTGTCGACAAGAGATTTCACACCGCGCCACAGACTTTCTACCGCCTGAAAGTCTTCATGATGCATAACAGCATCAAGCTGACGGCTGATCTGGTAATCCAGTTCCGCGATATGGTGGTCAATCAGGTTTTTGTCGAGTTTCTCAACTTTTGAGCCCGCTTTTGTCAGACATTCCAGGAACACCTTCATGCCGGCAGTTAAACGTTCGTCTGCTGTTGCATCCGACATCGCCTGTGCATCCTGCCAGATTTCAAGCGCACTTAGCTCAGAGACAGGGTTAAGATTGATTTTTTCAAACAGGGACGCATATACCCCGCCTGCTGCAGGACGTTCAAGCACTACACTCTCGTTACCCGCGGCATTCTCATTTTTTACAGACATCAACATATTCCTTATTAATCCGTTAAAAGCATATGGCCGTTATGGCTGTTTCGGAGCCAGGGCTGAGAGTTCGGCTCTGAGTTCTGCACTTAATGCAGGGTCGAGAAGAATTTTTTCCAGCTCTTTTCGGAAAGCCTGGTTATCAAGCAGGTTTGCTTTTAAATCGCGAAGCAAGTTGCGCATGGAGAGCATGGCCTTCAGCTGAGGTATTTGCCGCGAAACCTGCTCCGGAGAGAAATCATTAATACTCTGGAATGTCAGATTGATGTTGTCTTCACTGCCATCACCAGCAAGCGTGTTTTTAACGGTAATATTTACGATTGGGGAATATTCGGAAAGTACAGAGTCAAAGTTGTTTTTATTCAGATTAACTTTTCTACGCTCCGATAGTGGTGCAGTCTCCTGACCATTACTGAAGTCTCCCGCCACCAGTAATTTCAGGGGGAGCTCAGTTTTCTTGCTCGCTCCGCCCGTATGCAAATCAAGCTTTAAATTAATACGTGCCTTGGGTATTTCGGACTGAAAAGAAGAGTTAGACATGGCTATCCCTGTTTTATGGAGTTATAAAAACGGTCAATGCCAGTGAGAAATTAATAAGAAAGGCAAACCCAGCCAGAACAACTTCCAGGCTCACGTCATCGGACGAAAATCAAAACCCCGGAATTAAAAGCGGGCACATTCCATTCACCAGCATATCGACATTGTGTTTTTGAGTATTTGTCTGAAATGAAAAAATTTCGGATAAGACCCAATGGCCGGAGTGTAGGAACGTTCCCCTCCCGATCGGAAATCAAAAAATGTAACAAAATATTTCCCATAGAAATCCTGACAGCCAAAGATCATCTTTCTGATTTATAAGAATTTTCTTGCATACCCCTTTAACCCTTATGAAATAAGGGTGTACAGTAAGTGATCAATTTAATTTAGGGACAACCTTGTATAAAATCTCATCAATAACATGAAATATCTGATTTTGTACTTTTATCAAAAAATGAAAGGCAGAACGTGCCTGCCTGTGTGAAAAATTGGCGACATTTACTGGCCTTCACCATTTTTATTATTTATTTAAATGGGTATTATTATTTTCATCAGAAAAACAAATATCGCAGGGGATTTTTGCATGCCTCGCCCCAGTACTCGTGATATGTACATCTCAGGTATCGTTCGAGGAGTGGGTACGACCTTGAACAACAACCTGTTCTGTGTAGTTTGAAAAAATTCGGAAGGGTGTCGATCGTTCCGTAAGTTATATGCATAAGGGCGTACCTGTGAAGCTGATTCCCTTAGATCGTGTGGCTACATCCGATAACCATGAAAATGTAACCAGACGACTGAATGCTCTCATTGATGAAAACAGGCACTGCAATCGTGATGAAGATGAGATGTTTGCTATTAACTATTTTGAGAAGGGAACGACTCACGTCATTAAACGACCAGAACGGGTGGATAACCCCAATGACATCATCGCTGGCATTATCCTGGAACACCAGGAGCAAGATGTAACAGATGCCGGTTACTAATCCGTCCGATGAATTCTTAGCCCCACCGACACAAGCCAGACGGCAATGGCATACTGAAAACCGACAAAAACAAAAAACCCAGGTCGCATAACGACCTGGGTTTCAAATTTGGCGGAAGCGTAGAGATTCGAACTCTAGAACCCTTTCGGGTCGCCGGTTTTCAAGACCGGTGCCTTCAACCGCTCGGCCACGCTTCCAAAGTGAGGCGCACTATAAACATCTATTAGCGCCTTGTAAAGCAGGAATTTTTCTATTTTTTCTGCGGGTGCTATCCATGCCCCTTAAAAGCAAAAAGCCCCGCGATATGACTATCGCAGGGCTTTTATGTCTGGCGGAAGCGCAGAGATTCGAACTCTGGAACCCTTTCGGGTCGCCGGTTTTCAAGACCGGTGCCTTCAACCGCTCGGCCACACTTCCTAAGTGAGGCGAACTATAAACACCTCTCCGCATGCTGTAAAGAGTGACCGCATTCGTTCGCTTTAAAAATAGCCAAAACGCGTTTAATCGGTTGAATAGACAACGTATCGGCCATTTTATCAGCACAAAATTCAGCGTTCATGCTCAGTGTTTTTTGATATACATGTCCCTGGTGAAATAGTACCCCAGCTTGTCCGGCGTGAATCCTCCCACCCACGGTTTGACCAGGTGCGTGCGGACATAGTGATAAACCGGAATGGCAGGCACATCGCGCGCCAGCAAATCTTCCGCCTGCTGATAGAACTTACCGCGCTCTGCCGGTGTTTTGGCTTTCGCGGCGTTCACCAGCGCCTGGTCATACTCCGGATTGCTGTACTGGCTGGTGTTTTCGCTGTCACCGGTACGGAAGTTGTTCAGGAAAGTGGCAGCATCGTCGTAATCGGCAATCCAGGCGTAGCGCACTGCGTCAAAGTCGTGGGTATGCATCGTATCGAGCATCGTTTTCCATTCCTGATTTTGCAGCTTCGCCTCCACCCCAAGGTTTTTCTTCCACATCGAACTGGCGGCAATCGCGATGCGCTGGTGCGATTCAGAGGTGTTATAGAGCAGGTTAAAACGCAGCGGATGGCTGGCGTTAAAGCCGGCTTCGGCCAGCAGCTTTTTCGCTTCTTCGATACGTTTATCCATCGGCCAGCTGGCATAGTCCGGGTTCTGGAGCGTCACACCGCCAATATCTGGCTGGCTGATAAGCCACGCCGGACGCTGCCCCTGCCCTAAGACCTTCCCGGCAATGATCTCTTTATCCAGCGCCATGTTCAGCGCCTTACGTACACGCGCGTCGTTGAATGGCGGCCGGGTGGTGTTGAATTCATAGTAATAAGTGGCAAGCTGCGGGGAGACATCCAGCTGGCTACCCAGGGTTTTCTTGAGCTGGGCAAACTGGTTGATCGGCACCGTATAAACAATATCGATTTCACCTGCTTTAAAACGGTTTACATCCGAGGCCTCGGAGGTGATCGGCAGATAGGTCACCTTATTGATAACGGTATGTGCGTTATCCCAGTAGCGCGCGTTACGCTCCGCCACGATGCGCTCGTTAACCACCCACTGCGACAGTTTATACGCTCCGCTGGTGACGATATGCTCCGGTTTGGTCCACTTATCACCAAACCGACCAATCAGCACCTTATCCACCGGCACCAGCGACGGGTGGGCCAGCATGGCAAGGAATGCGGCATTAGGTTGAGTCAGCGTGACCTCAAGCGTGGTATCGTTAATGGCTTTTACACCCAGCGTATCCGGTGCTTTTTTCCCTTGAGCGATATCAGCGGCGTTAACAATATGCATGTTGCCCGGATAGCTGGCATACGGCGAGGCGGTTTTGGGGTCTGTCAGACGCTGCCAGCTCCAGACCACATCCTGCGCGGTAATCGCGGTGCCGTCACTCCATGTGATGCCTGGACGCAGATGAAAAGTCCAGACGGTGTTGTCTTTGTTCTCCCATTTTTCTGCCAGCCGTGGCTGTATTTCGCCAGTCGGAGAAACGCTAACCAGACCTTCGAAGATATCGCTGATAATATTGAATTCGACATCGCTTTCGACTTTATGCGGGTCAAGTGAGGCCGGTTCATTACCGTTGTTTCTGACCAGTTCCTGTTTATCGGCCAGCTGTGTTCCTGCTGGCACGTTAGCCGCCCAGGTCGCCGTGCTGGCGCACAGGATCCCTGCCGTTAACAAAGAGAGTGTAAAGCGCGTGCGTGCTTGTGGTTTCATTTCCTTCGCCTTATTGTCTGTTTTTTGACGATCCGGAAATAACACTTAGCGCTCAAAGTGTAATAACGCAATATTTTTCAGTAACCTATAAGAGCTTGATCTGAATAAATGAAGCAAACCGTTGTTCATTCTGCTGAAAAGGTTTTCTGAAGAATAAACAACCAGCAGTAACGCTAACGTCCTGAGTAAAGATGGGTAAAACCACTTTGAGACTGGCGCGCCGTTTCCTATTCTTTCCGCTAATTACATCTGTCATAAGAGAGTGACTCATGGATCGTATAATTACTTCTTCACGCGACCGCACATCGCTACTCAGTACCCACAAGGTGCTGCGCAATACCTATTTCATGCTCAGCCTGACGCTGGCATTCTCGGCGATGACCGCAACGGCCAGCACCGTGCTGATGCTGCCGTCACCGGGTCTGATCCTGACGCTGGTGGGGATGTATGGTCTGATGTTCCTGACCTACAAAACTGCTGACAAACCGGTGGGTATTCTGTCCGCGTTCGCCTTTACGGGTTTCCTGGGCTATATCCTGGGGCCCATCCTCAACGCCTATCTGTCCGCCGGTATGGGCGACGTGATTGGCATGGCGCTGGGCGGTACCGCGCTGGTGTTCTTCTGCTGTTCGGCCTACGTGCTGACCACCCGTAAGGACATGTCCTTCCTCGGCGGTATGCTGATGGCAGGTATTGTGGTGGTGCTGGTAGGTATGGTGGCAAACATCTTCCTGCAGCTGCCTGCCCTGCACCTGGCGATCAGCGCCGTGTTTATTCTGATTTCTTCTGGCGCAATCCTGTATGAAACCAGCAACATCATTCACGGTGGTGAGACGAACTACATCCGCGCCACCGTGAGCCTGTATGTATCGTTGTACAACATCTTTGTCAGCCTGTTGAGCATCCTGGGCTTCGCCAGCCGCGATTAATCAACAATGCTGTGAACCAGAGCCCCGCTTATGCGGGGCTTTGTTTTTTGGTACACTGCTGCGGTTTTTGACTGACGCGTGAATGACTATGTTGAGTTTTGAAGGTAAAGAGATTGAAACTGATAACGACGGTTATCTGAAAGAGAGCAGCCAGTGGAGCGAGCCGCTGGCGGAAAAAATCGCCGAAAACGAAGGTATCGCCCTCTCCCCGGAACACTGGGAAGTGGTGCGTTTTGTGCGCGAATTCTATCTCGAATTCAACACCTCCCCGGCGATCCGCATGCTGGTCAAGGCGATGGCCAATAAATTCGGTGAAGAGAAAGGCAACAGCCGTTACCTGTATCGCCTGTTCCCGAAAGGCCCGGCAAAACAGGCCACCAAAATCGCCGGCCTGCCAAAACCGGTGAAATGCATTTAGTAGCGAATACCGAAGTTAACGTATTCCCGGCCGGGTTGATGGGGTTCGGTTAAAACCTTATCAACCCGCGCGCTGCGCGGCCCACCTGCTTTCAGCCACGCCACCAGCTTTTCAACCTGCTCAGCATCACCACAGGCAACCACCTCAACGCTGCCATCATCCCTGTTTCGCGCGTATCCCGTGAGCCCCAACTGCATAGCTTCGCGCTGCGTGCTGTAACGGAATCCAACACCCTGAACCATGCCGTGTACCCAGGCAATTGTGCAGATTTTTGACATTTTTCTACTCCTTAACGTAGCGTTTTCGGCAAACAGCCATAATGTTGCCGGAAACGGGCAGTAAAACGAGAGCTGGAAAGATAACCACATTGTAATGCGATTTCACCAATAGGTAACCGGGTTGACTGTAAGTGTGACAGCGCAACGGCCATCCTCACCTCTTCAACAATCTGGCGAAAACTCTGCGACTCTTCGCGTAACCGTCTGCGTAGTGTCGGCACGCTCAATGCCAGGCGGCTGGCAACGTCCTGTGCAGTCCAGGCCCTGGCGGGCGACAGCATGATGAACTGCCGCACCTGTTCGGACAGGTGGCTATTACGCTCTATAAGCAACGGCCCTGCGACGCCGTCATGAAGCAATGCCAGCAAAAGGCCGAAAGCCTGATGCTTTTGTAACGCCTCCGGTAAATCCTGACGCACGGCATGCAGCAGGTTACCCCACATAAATGCCAGCCCCTCACTCAGGGGAGCACAGAGGGAATGTAATTCTGTTCGCGGCCAGGATTTCAGGTAATGCGTTTTAAACTCCGCCAGAAGCTCCGATGACAACATCAATAAGTCAGAGCGAAAGAGACCATTCGCGGGTTGATTTATGATCTCCAGCGGCGTATTGGCGGGAATAATGATCAGCGACGCTTTCGTCGCCAGCAGGCGGTTATCGTCCTGAACAATCACTTTACTGCCGTGAGTGATATGGCAAATGGCAGGGAGAAAGAGTTTAACCTGGTGCAGGTGATGCATTTTACTGGCACTCACTTCACCAGCCGTCAAATGTTTATGTTGAAACTGGACTCCCTGCACCATGCCATCCTTATCTGCTGTAGGTAACGGTTAAGCTGGCCTTCGCCAGGACGTGACTGTTAAGCATAAAACCCACCAGCGCGCCGCTGGCATTCCTGTCGACAGGCAATTTATCCACATCCAGCGCCCAGACGGTAAACTGATAACGGTGCGGCTTATCCCCTTTGGGCGGACATGCGCCGCCGAAACCAGAATAACCGAAATCATTACGCCCCTGCACAACCCCGGCCGGTAATGTCTCCCCCTTCGGGTTTCCGGCATCGGCGGGAAGCGTCAGCGTCTGGAGGGGAATATTGACCACCGTCCAGTGCCACCATCCACTTCCGGTAGGGGCATCAGGGTCAAATACCGTGACTGCGAAACTTTTCGTCCCGACAGGCGGATTTTTCCACGCCAGTTGTGGAGAGTGATTCCCACCGTGACACCCAAACCCGTCAAACACCTGCTGTTGCGACAACGGGCGTTCACTGGCCAGATCCTGACTGCTGATGGTGAAAGACGATGCCGCTAAAACATGAAAACTGACCACCACCAGGGTGGTTACTGCTATCGCACGGCGCTTTTTCATTTGTGTTTCCCTTTGCTGTACCGGAAACCCTACTGTAAAGCCCACTGCAGTGCAGCACTGTGCCTAAGCGATTTGATTTTGTGCCGAAACGCTCAAAGGCATCCGCAGATGATTGCGACTTGCTGAATGTGCTACTCTACGCGCCATTTCCCTGGAATCGACAGAATAGCAAATTATGAGTGTACGTTTAGTGTTAGCCAAAGGGCGCGAGAAGTCATTATTGCGCCGCCATCCCTGGGTCTTTTCCGGTGCAGTAGCCCGTATGGAAGGCAAAGCCAGCCTCGGAGAGACCATCGATATCGTTGACCATCAGGGGAAATGGTTAGCGCGAGGCGCATATTCGCCAGCGTCCCAAATCCGCGCTCGCGTCTGGACCTTTGATAAAGATGAAACGATCGATATTGATTTCTTCGTTCGTCGTTTACAGCAGGCGCAGCAGTGGCGTGAGTGGCTGGCAAAGCGTGACGGTCTGGACAGCTACCGTGTGATCGCCGGTGAGTCTGACGGTCTGCCTGGCGTGACGATCGACCGCTTCGGTAACTTCCTGGTACTGCAACTGTTAAGCGCAGGGGCTGAATATCAACGTGCTGCGCTGATCAGCGCGTTGCAATCGGTTTTCCCGGAATGCGCCATTTATGACCGCAGCGATGTGGCAGTGCGCAAAAAAGAGGGCATTGAGCTAACGCAAGGTCCGGTCACCGGTGAACTGCCGCCTGCCCTGTTGCCAATCGAAGAGCACGGTATGAAGCTGCTGGTGGATATCCAGGGCGGCCATAAAACGGGTTACTACCTGGACCAGCGTGACAGCCGCCTGGCCACTCGCCAGTATGTTGCCGACAAACGCGTGCTGAACTGCTTTTCCTATACCGGCGGTTTCGCCGTCTCGGCGCTGATGGGCGGCTGTGCCCAGGTTGTCAGCGTTGATACCTCTCAGGAAGCGCTGGACGTGGCGAAACAAAACGTCGAGCTGAACAAGCTGGATCTGAGCAAAGCCGAGTTTGTTCGCGATGACGTCTTCAAGCTGCTGCGTAAGTATCGCGATCAGGGCGAGAAATTCGACGTCATCGTGATGGATCCACCGAAGTTTGTGGAGAACAAAAGTCAGCTGATGGGTGCCTGCCGCGGCTATAAGGATATCAACATGCTGGCCATCCAGCTGCTGAACCCGGGTGGAGTGCTTCTCACCTTCTCCTGCTCCGGCCTGATGACCACAGATTTATTTCAGAAAATCATCGCTGATGCCGCAATAGATGCTGGTCGTGATGTACAATTTATAGAACAGTTCCGTCAGGCAGCCGATCACCCGGTGATCGCTACCTACCCGGAAGGGCTGTATCTGAAAGGGTTTGCCTGTCGCGTCATGTAACTTGAAAAGAGAAATATTGCCCGCACATAACGTGTAAGTAGTGTTTCCCGGGAGGTGACTATGATTGCCAGCAAATTCGGTATCGGCCAGCAGGTCCGCCACACTTTGCTAGGGTATTTGGGTGTGGTCGTGGATATCGACCCGGAGTATTCCCTTGATGAACCGTCAGCGGATGAGCTGGCGGTTAACGCAGAGCTTCGCGCCGCGCCCTGGTATCATGTGGTGATGGAGGGGGATGATGGACAACCCGTTCACACCTACCTTGCTGAAGCGCAGCTGAGTAGCGAACTGCAGGATGAGCATCCAGAGCAACCCACGATGGATGAACTTGCTCAGACTATCCGCAAACAGTTACAGGCCCCGCGCCTGCGGAACTAAGCGTGTAAAAAAAGCCCGATAAACGGGCTTTTTTTTATGACTTCGCCAGCCCCAGACGGGGAATCTCAATCGCCGGACATCGGTCCATTACCACCGTCAGACCGGCTTCTCGCGCCAGCACCGCCGCCTGCTCGTTAATGACACCCAACTGCATCCACAGCGTTTTCGCGCCGATGGCGATGGCCTCTTGTGCCACTCCCCACGCCGCCTCGGAATTGCGGAAAACATCCACCATGTCCACTTTTTCAGGTACCTCGTTCAGCGTGGCGTATCCCTGCTGACCGAGTAAGGTTTTACCGGCCACTTTCGGCGACACAGGGATGACGTGATAGCCCTGATCGAGAAGGTATTTCATCACCCGGTAGCTTGGGCGATCCGGTTTATCGCTTGCCCCTACCAGTGCAATCGTGCGCGTCGATGTCAGAATCTCGGCAATTTCGTTCTCTTTCATGGTTTTCCTCCAGGCTTTTTTATGAGTGTACGTCAAAGCGCACATCTCAACCATGCATCCCATGCAGATGCATGAGGGCAAAACGGCAGAATATGTCTATATGTTAGTAAACGTGATTATCGAAATATTTGGATACATTACCGCGGCCGAGTCATTTCAACAGGAGCCCTCTATGAAAACCGGCATTGCCACTGCTGTGATTGCGTTAGTGATGCCAGTTTGCGTCTTTGCGACCACGCTACGGCTTACAACGGATATTGATCTGCTGGTGCTGGACGGAAAAAAAGTGTCCAGTTCCTTGTTGCGCGGTGCGGACAGCATCGAACTTGATAATGGACCACACCAGCTGGTATTGCGGGTAGAAAAAACCATCGGCCTCGCTAATCATGAACAACGCATGTATATCTCTGCGCCGCTGATTGTCAGCTTTAATACCCAGCGGGTCAGTCAGGTGAACATTACCCTCCCGCGTCTTGAAAACGAAAAAGAGTCGGCGGCCTTTGACGCCTCTCCGCGCCTTGAACTGCTGGACGGGGATTCAATGCCGATTCCGGTAAAACTCGATATTCTGGCGTTAACCTCGTCCCCGAAAGGCACCGATTACGAGGCCGCGACCGAAATCTATAACAAGGCAGGCAAACGCGCTTCCCTTCCACAGTTTGCCACCAGGATGGCCGACGACAGTACGCTGCTGTCCGGTGTCTCAGAGCTGGATGTTATTCCGCCACAGTCCCAGACGTTAACGGAACAGCGTCTTAAATTCTGGTTCCAGCAGGCCGATCCTGAGACACGGGCCCGTTTTTTACAGTGGGTGAAGCAACAACCTTCATCATAAGCCACATTTTTTTCGCCTTTCTCTTGCAGCGTCAGGCGGTTCCCGTCATCGTGTAGTCAGTTAACCTGATGGATAAGATTATGGAACTGACAACACGCACGCTACCGGAACGCAAACACATTGCTCTGGTTGCGCACGATCACTGTAAACAAATGCTGCTTAACTGGGTTCGCCGCCATCAGCCATTGCTGGAAAAGCATGCTCTCTCAGCGACCGGGACAACCGGTAACCTGATCCACCGCGAAACGGGTCTGGAGGTCAATGCCATGCTGAGCGGCCCGATGGGCGGCGACCAGCAGGTCGGCGCTCAGATTTCTGAAGGGAAAATTGATGTACTGATTTTCTTCTGGGATCCGCTGAATGCGGTTCCGCACGACCCGGATGTCAAAGCCCTGCTGCGTCTGGCAACGGTATGGAATATTCCGGTGGCGACGAACCTGTCGACGGCAGATTTCATCATTGAATCCCCGCACTTCAACTCACCGGTTGAGATCCTGATCCCGGATTATCAGCGCTATCTTTCCGAAAGACTGAAGTAGTTTTTTGCCCGGTGGCGACACGCTTACCGGGCCTGCAATATTACCGCTCCGCTATCCCGTTAAGGCTTCCTCGCCACTGGGACATCAATACTCTTCAGAATATCGACAAACACCGACGGCTCCTCTTTGTTGAACAGCAGCCACACGCGATGACGCGCGCGGGTCATCGCCACGTACAGCAAACGCCGCTCTTCGGCGTCCGGAAAATCTTCCGGGACCGGCAGTAATGCCTGTTCCATTACCGACTCTCGTGCCGGAGCCGGGAAACCATCGCTCCCCTCTTTAAGCCCCATCACTATCACATAGTCGGCCTGCTGTCCTTTGCTGGCGTGGATGGTCATAAAATCGAGCTGCAGCTTCGGCCAGCGGGTCGCGGCTTTTTCCAGCGCCGCAGGCTTAAGATGGTGATAGCGTGCCAGCACCAGAATACGTTCATCCGGCTTCGCATAGCCGCTCAGTTTGTCCAGCAGCGGCTCCAGCTGATCGTCCGCCAACAGGGTAACGGCTTTTTTGTCCCCGGCCCGGAGGCTATTTAGCGGTTTTGCCAGCTGATGCGGGTTCTGCTGGATAAAGCGGTTAGCAACTTCACCAATCCGGGAATTGAAGCGGTAGGTGGTATCCAGATCGCTGCGATCGCCTTCGCCAAAATAGTGATGGAATGCAGTCGTCAGGGAGAGCTGTGCCCCGCTGAAGCGATAGATAGCCTGCCAGTCATCGCCCACCGCAAACAGCGAGGTATGTTTATTTTGCGCCCTTAACGCCGAGAGCAGCGCGGCACGTTGCGGCGAGATATCCTGGAATTCATCCACCAGGATATGCTTCCACGGGCTGACAAAACGGCCCTTCTCAAGAATGATAATGGCCTGATGGATCAAACCGGAGAAATCGACGGCATTTTCCTCTTTCAGCGCGGTTTTCCAGGCTTTCAGCATCGGGGCCATCAGCTTGACCCGCTTCGAAAACAGGGCGCGGACCGTCTCCGGCGCGCTTTCAATCATCTCGGCCTGCGATCCGCCGTGCATCCGCATCAGGCTAACCCAGCGGTCGAGGCGAGAGCCCAGGCGACGAGCCAGTTTTTCATCCTGCCAGAAATTGCCTTCCGGTACGTCCCAGTTGAGTTCTTCTTCCAGCCACTGACGCCACCCTTTAGCCTGCGCCTTTTTCTCACTGCACTGCTGACGCCACGTTTTAATGAACAACGCCTGACGCGCCTGCGTGTCGTTTTCCAGCTTGCTGATGGCAGGCACTTTTTTACTGCCCTGCTGAATGATATGCAGCGCCAGGGCATGGAAGGTTCTGGCGGTAATATCCCGGGTATGCAGGCGTTCCTGTATGCGTTCGTCCATCTCCTCGGCCGCCTTACGGCCAAACGCCAGCAACAGTATCTGGTCGGCAACAGCCTCACCCGTTGTCAGTAGCCAACCCGCACGGGCCACCAGCACCGACGTTTTGCCGCTTCCGGCACCCGCCAGCACCAGCAGGGAGTGCTCGCCGTTAACCACGGCGCGCGCCTGCGCCGGGTTAAGCGGTGAAGATTCAACCGTGCTGAAAAAGTCGGCATAACGGGTCAGCATGGCATCTGTCCACGCCTGGTTGTGCGCCAGCCGGCTCTTGTCTGTATCGCCAAGCCAGGCCTGACACTGACGCCAGGCGTCACGGCAATTGTCGAACTCGTCAAGACGCGTCACGGATAACGGCAGTGCCGCCAGCGCCTGCCTAATCTTTTGCTGCAACCCGGCCGTCTGCTGGCGGGTGAGCCACATTTGTTGCTCGTTACTTTGTGCAATATCATCCAGTACCTGCTGCAGTACCTGAGCGGCAATCACGCTCATATCCTGGCTCCACTGCTGCCAGAGCATATTCAGGTGATGATGGAAGCGCTGGGTCTCAGCCCACTCGGTGCCGTGAAGGCGCACGACTTTATCGTCAGGCAGGACAAACTCCAGTTCTCCCCAGACCAACCCGCGTTTACAGTGGATAGCCAGCAGTTGATTAAACGGAATGAGGTATTCGTGGCGTTCTCCGGAGACTTTCACTCCGGCATTAAGGAGGACAACCCTGTCGTAGGGGTGTTGCGCCAGGCGTTTGCCTAATGATGTTGCTTTCAGTTCCATGTCCAGCCGAATCCACGAAGAGATAATTTACCTGACAGTTTAACTGCCAGTTTTAAGGTGCTCCAGCCTAAAAAAACGTTACAATCACTGGGCGTTAATCATATCGAAAGGAACTGAGGGTTTATGCGTACTGTTCTGAATGTTTTGAATTTTGTGTTAGGCGGTTTTGCCACCACTCTTGCCTGGCTTTTTGCCACGCTGGTGAGCATCGTCCTTATTTTTACGCTCCCCCTGACCCGCTCCTGCTGGGAAATCACCAAACTCTCTTTCATCCCGTACGGGAATGAAGCCGTCCACATTGACGAACTGAACCCGGAGAGCAAAAACGCACTGCTGAACACGGGAGGCACGGTCCTCAATATTCTGTGGCTGGTTTTCTTCGGCTGGTGGCTGTGTGTGATGCATATCTTTGCCGGTATTGCCCAGTGCATATCCATTATTGGTATTCCGGTGGGGATCGCGAACTTTAAGATTGCCGCCATCGCGCTTTGGCCAGTCGGGCGCAGGGTCGTTCCGGTAGAAGTGGCACAGGCGGCACGTGAAGCAAACGCGCGTCGTCGTTTTCAGTAAATAAGGACTGGCCGTGCTTATGCTAAGCCCACTGCTTCGCCGTTATACCTGGAACAGCATCTGGCTTTATAACGTCAGAATATTTATCGCACTTTGCGGCACGGTTGCCCTGCCGTGGTGGCTGAATGACGTAAAACTCACCATCCCGCTCACGCTGGGAGTGGTTGCGGGGGCGCTGGCGGATCTGGACGATCGCCTTGCCGGGCGCCTGCGTAATCTTGTGATTACGCTGGTCTGTTTTTTTATCGCGTCAGCCTCCGTGGAGCTGCTCTTCCCCTGGCCCTGGCTGTTTGCCATTGGTCTTACGCTCTCTACCAGCGGGTTTATTTTGCTTGGCGGCCTTGGGCAGCGCTATGCCACTATCGCCTTTGGTGCCCTGCTGATCGCCATTTACACCATGCTGGGTGTTTCCCTTTACGATCAATGGTACCAGCAGCCCATACTGCTGTTGCTGGGGGCCATCTGGTATAACCTGCTGACGTTAACCGGGCATCTTATTTTTCCGGTTCGCCCTCTTCAGGACAACCTTGCCCGCAGCTTTGAGCAACTGGCCCACTATCTTGAGCTAAAATCCCGGCTCTTCGATCCGGATATCGAGGAGGAGAGCCAGTCTCCGCTTTACGATTTGGCTCTGGCCAACGGCCAACTGGTCGCCACACTTAACCAGACGAAAGCCTCACTGCTTACCCGTCTGCGGGGCGATCGCGGTCAGCGCGGAACGCGAAGAACCTTGCACTACTATTTCGCGGCGCAGGATATACATGAGCGTGCCAGCTCCTCGCACGTTCAGTATGCTGCCCTGCGCGAGAAGTTCCGCTACAGCGACGTGATGTTCCGCTTCCAGCGCCTGCTGTCGATGCAGTCTCAGGCATGCCAGCAGCTGGCACGCTCCATTTTGCTGCGTACGCCCTATCAACATGACCCGCGCTTCGAACGCGTATTTAGCCATCTTGATGCGGCGCTCGATCGCGTTCAGGCCAGTGGAACATCGCCGGAACATATTAAAGCACTGGGATTTTTGCTGAATAACCTGCGGGCGATAGATGCTCAGCTGGCTACCATTGAATCCGAGCAGGCGATGGCGCTCCCCGATAAAGATGTGGAGAATCAGCTTGCTGATGACAGCGTGCATAGCTTCAGCGATATGTGGCTGCGACTGAGCCGCAACTTTACGCCAGAATCTGCACTGTTTCGCCATGCGGTGAGGATGTCACTGGTGCTGTGCGTGGGTTATGCCATCATTCAGATAACCGGGTTACATCACGGTTACTGGATCCTGCTGACCAGCCTGTTTGTTTGCCAGCCAAACTATAACGCCACCCGCCACCGCCTTGCGCTACGTATTATTGGTACGCTGGTGGGCGTCGCTATTGGGCTGCCGGTGCTCTATTTCGTGCCCTCTGTCGAAGGCCAGCTGATCCTGATCGTGATCACCGGTGTGTTGTTCTTCGCCTTCCGTAATGTGCAGTATGCGCATGCCACAATGTTCATCACGCTGCTGGTGCTACTCTGCTTTAACCTGCTGGGTGAAGGATTTGAAGTGGCCCTGCCCCGCGTGATAGATACGCTGATTGGCTGCGCTATCGCCTGGGCGGCGGTCAGTTTTATCTGGCCGGACTGGCGGTTCCGTAATTTACCGCGTGTGGTAGACAGGGCGATGAACGCGAACTGTCGATACCTTGATGCCATCCTTGAGCAGTATCATCAGGGTCGCGATAACCGTCTGGCTTATCGTATCGCACGCCGCGATGCGCATAACTGTGATGCTGAACTGGCTTCGGTGGTCTCTAACATGTCCACGGAGCCTCGCGCCACGGCAGAAATTCGGGAAACGGCTTTCCGCCTGCTCTGTCTGAACCATACCTTCACCAGCTATATTTCGACGCTGGGTGCCCACCGTGAGAAATTGACTCACCCGGCCATCCTCGCCCTGCTGGATGATGCCGTATGCTATGTCGATGACGCGCTTCATCACCGACCAGCCGATGAGCCTCGCGTTCAACACGCGCTGGATGAACTGGCTCAGCGTATTACGCATATTGACCCGGGAAGCGACAGCAAAGCACCGCTGGTTCTTCAGCAGATTGGCCTCCTTATCGCTCTGCTGCCAGAAATTTGCCGACTGCAACTGCAGATCGCTACCTGGAGGAGTGATTCTCCTGTGGCTCAGGCAGCGCATTAAACCACTCCGTTAACTCCCGGCGAATTCCCGCCGGGAGTGCCGCCTCATGAAGTCCGGCGATGGCCCCTTCCAGTGCGAAGAGCACTTTAATGCTGAGCGCTTTATTTTTCGCCCGCATCTTTAGCCAGCTCGCACGGGCACCCAGCTCCCGCAGCGTCTCTTCATTAGTGATTCCGGCTTCAAAGAGCAGCACTTCAAGCTGAAAGGTGAGATTGGGCAAGTCCTTGAGGCGGTTTCGCCGATCACGCTGCGAGCGCTCTTTTCGTGCCGCATTGAGCGCGAACGAGGAGAGCTGAAGCAGCCGTTCTCTGTCCTGCCACAATCCGTCATCGACACGATAATAATTGAGCAGCACCGGACGACCCCGTTTCATCAGGGTTAAGAATGACGAGGCATTTTTTACACAGTATTTTGCGCTTTCCTCACAGGCCCGGAGATACAGTTCCCCATCGGAGACCATAGCGAAGACGGCATCATCTACGGCCAGAGTATACCCACCGAACAGCGCACGGTGGTGGATTTCACCTAAGGGTGAAAGGTATTCCTGGGATTTATAAATCCGTTCATAAGATATCTTTTTCATGATATTTTCCTTCAAAATCATAAAGTAACAACGAAATTTCTTACTAGCGGATCCGTTAGCAGGAAAATAGGCAACTTATCGTCGTTGAGCAAGATGATTTTTCCAGGCGCATCAATAATGAATGAATTTTGCGAGTCGCTTTCCGAAAATGAGGTTGATCTTTATGCATACAGGGGTTACTGTATATCCATACAGTAACTACAGGGCTGGAATGAATATGTACACTTCAGGCTATGCAAATCGCTCAACCTCTCTCTCTTCTTCCGCTGGCAATGTCACGCAGAATTCCACCGGGCGTGTTTCGACAGGGCTTATCAGTGAAGTGGTTTATCGTGAAGACCAGCCCCTGCTCACTCAACTTCTGCTGTTGCCGTTATTACAACAGCTTGGTCAGCAGTCGCGCTGGCAGCTTTGGCTGACGCCTCAACAAAAACTGAGCCGTGAATGGGTGCAGTCCGCGGGCCTCCCGCTGACAAAGGTCATGCAAATTAACCAACTCTCTCCCTGCGATACCGTAGAATCGATGATCCGGGCGTTACGTACGGGGAATTACAGCGTGGTGATTGGATGGTTATCAGACGAATTGACCGATGAGGAACATTTTCGACTGACTGAAGCGGCTGAAGAAGGTAGTGCGATCGGGTTGATCATGCGCCCGGTTCGACCAGATTCTTATCGCAGAGGACAACTTTCTGGCCTAAAAATTCACTCAAATTTGTATCATTGAGGAAAATTAAGATTATTCCTGGAATTTTTTTTGACCACAAGATGCGATTTTAGTTCCAGGCGCCAAAACTGCGGCAAGGCTTGTCTGGTGCGGTTCTCATTAATTTTATTGCACAAAACTCGTTCGAAAAATGTTAAATAATCGGTATACGGAACTTTTTTTTTCATATGCCTGACGGACTTCACACTTGTAAGTTTTCAGCTACGTTGTAGACTTTACATCGCCAGGGGTGCTCGGCCTAAGCCGAAGATATCGGTAGATTTATATTTGACCACGCCCCCCGGTGAAGGATTTAACCGTGAATCTCTATTGAGACCTTCATGGCGAATTTTGGATGATAACGAGGCGCAAAAAATGAAAAAGACAGCTATCGCGATTGCAGTGGCACTGGCTGGCTTCGCTACCGTAGCGCAGGCCGCTCCGAAAGATAATACCTGGTATGCAGGTGGTAAACTGGGCTGGTCTCAGTTCCATGACACCGGCTGGTACAACAGCAGCCTGAACAACGATGGCCCTACTCACGAGAGCCAGCTTGGTGCAGGTGCGTTCGGTGGCTATCAGGTTAACCCGTATGTTGGTTTTGAAATGGGTTACGACTGGTTAGGTCGTATGCCATACAAAGGCGACAACGTAAACGGCGCTTTTAAAGCTCAGGGCGTACAGCTGACCGCTAAACTGGGTTACCCAGTAACTGACGATCTGGACGTGTACACTCGTCTGGGCGGCATGGTATGGCGCGCTGACTCCAGCAACAGCATCGCTGGCGACGACCATGACACCGGTGTTTCCCCAGTATTCGCTGGTGGCGTTGAGTGGGCTATGACCCGTGATATCGCTACCCGTCTGGAATACCAGTGGGTTAACAACATCGGCGACGGCAACACCGTTGGTGTTCGTCCGGACAACGGCATGCTGAGCGTAGGTGTTTCCTACCGTTTCGGCCAGCAGGAAGATGCAGCGCCAATCGTTGCTCCAGCGCCGGCTCCAGCTCCAGAAGTACAGACCAAGCACTTCACTCTGAAGTCTGACGTTCTGTTCAACTTCAACAAAGCTACCCTGAAACCAGAAGGTCAGCAGGCACTGGATCAGCTGTACACCCAGCTG
>Ga0308162_1000157_pt1 | contig 87245 bp, 77 predicted proteins | sample PhySR2_FD_201370 | JGI IMG/M metagenome (GOLD analysis project Ga0308162, IMG submission 201370) | Phyllosphere microbial communities from UC Gill Tract Community Farm, Albany, California, United States - DLSLS.R2 | ecosystem: Host-associated > Plants > Phyllosphere > Unclassified | place: USA... | reverse complement strand
TCCAGTTCAGACGATCTTTCACCAGCGGGAACGCCATGCTGGCTTCGATACCGTCCACCAGCGCTTTCCCGCCGTTCTGCCACTGGAGAATATATGCGCCGGAAGCGGTTTGCCCGATAACATTATCTCCGGCCACAATCTTATTCTGGTAGTCATTGCGGAAGTAGGTCACGCTGGCGTGGTAATCTTCCCAGGCGAACTCCAGCCCAATTTCTTTATTAATGCTGATTTCCGGATCGAGATCTTTATTACCGATCAGGTAGCAGCCGCCCGATGTAATATCTTTTGGACAACCGTTGCCTTTCGAGTAGAGCAGATAACCTTCACTGGATTGATACAGGTTGGGTGCTTTAAAGGTTCTGGCAATCCCCGCTTTGACTTTGAAGTAATCCCCCAGTTCCTGCGAGAGGTTCAGGCTGGGGCTGAAGTTACCGCCGGACTCGTTGAGATAATCAAAGCGCAGGCCGGGAATGATATTCGTGCCGGGAACCGGCTCAATATTATCTTCAAGATACAGCGCACTGATTTGGGAATGATTTTTACTGCTGCGATCCGCAGCCGAACCAGAAATGCCGCCGATATTACTGTCAGCCCCCGTCAGGCTGGTAGAGGAAGGATCGTCGAGCTCATCGCGGCTCCACTCCGCGCCAACGGTCAGCGTTTGATCGACCAGCGCATTCAACGGAATATTAACCTCGCCGCTGGTTCGCCAGGAGCTCAGGCGATTGGTCGTGAACTTTTCATCCGCTGAAATACGCCCTTCACCACCGCCGGATAATCCTTCGTTCATACGGGTGTTATTGGTTTTCTCATAATAGACACCAAAACGGCTTTGACCCCAGTCCCAGATACCATTGTGCGTAACGCCATAATTCTGCCGGTACAGGCGGTTCGTCTCTTCACCGGATTTCGCCAGGCTTTCAGTGACGGCACTGGAAGAACTGTTTTGCGTATCGCCAGCATAGATATTCCCCTGGCGGCTATATCCGGCTTCGAAATCGATAATTTGCTGCGGATTTAATTTCCACGAGACAACGCCGTTGATATCTTTGTTGCGCACCCCTTCATGCCCGGCCGCGTTTTTCGTACCGGCCAGGGAGTTGATATCCCAGCTGTCGGCATCGGTTTTATTCAGGTTGCCGTACAGACGCATGGTCAGCGCATCGCCAACCAGCGGCCCACTCAGGCTGAAGTTGGCGCGACGCGTAGCGCCTTCGTCGCTGCTTTCCGGCTGGTTGGTGTATAACGACAGCGAACCGTGCCAGTCGTTGGTGGGGCGTTTGGTAATAATGTTCACCACCCCGCCCGCTGCGCCCGAACCGTAGCGTGCCGCCGCAGGGCCGCGGATCACTTCAATACGCTCAACCTGTTCCGGTGGCACCCAGTTGGTGTCGCCGCGGGTATCACGCTCTCCGCGCCAGCTATAACGCACGGCGTTGCGCGACGTCACCGGTACACCATCAATTAAAATTAAGGTGTTCTCCGGCCCCATGCCGCGAATGTCGATCTGGCGGTTATTACCGCGTGTACCCGAGGCGCTGTTGCCGGTCAGATTAACACCGGGCATTTTGCGAATAATATCGGAGAGATCGTTGACCGGAGGGTTCTTTTTAATATCTTCGCTGGTAATAATCGACACGCCCGGCTGCTGTTTGAGTACCTGCTCAGCGGTGGCTTCCACCACCAGGGTCTCGTCGTTATCATCGGAGGATTTTGCCAGTGATACCTGACTGTTCAACCCTGCCAGAAGCGCAGTGAGCGGCCAGAAGATCTTGATAATTCTCATACCCATTCCCTAATACATGCTTAACGTAAAAGTGATCGATCGTTAAGCTCACATCCTTGCCAGATATTTTTAACTGCCATTATTTTTATAATAAGAATGATAATTAATATCATTTGGGAAGGATTAAGGCAATCCTTAATCCACGGATGCGCGCATTAACGAAACGCACGCATTGACCGGAGTGATTCTTCCCGGGTACCGCCCTGTGCGTTCGTAAAGCTGGCATACTGAAACAGCGGAAGAAGAGAACGGCCCACGGGAATGTCGTGTTGTGACATAACGTTAATATGACATTACAGAGGAACGTAGCCCCGGTAAGCGCAAGCGCCACCGGGGAAAGAAAGGTTATTGTTGCGCTAACTGATTGCGACGGTACTCGCCCTGGCGCTCCAGCATCCAGCCAGGATACTCGCGCGGCAGCGCGCTGACCGCATCCAGCTGTTTCAGCTCATCGTCGCTCAGCTGAACGCTGGTTGCGGCAATGTTGTCATCCAACTGATCGACCCGTTTCGCCCCGATAATGACGCTGGTCACCGCCTTCTGGTGCAGCAGCCATGCCAGCGCAATTTGCGCCACCGACACGCCCTTTTCTTCCGCCAGGGTGCGCATCACATCCACGCAGTCGAAAGCGCGATCCTTGTTCACGGGCGGGAAATCAAACTCCAGTCGACGTCCGCCTGATGCGCTCTGTCCGTTGCGGTCATACTTGCCGCTCAGCAGGCCACCCGCCAGCGGGCTCCAGACCATCAGCCCGACGCCTTCGCTCTGCATCATCGGCACCAGCTCACGCTCCAGATCGCGCCCGGCAAGGGTGTAATACGCCTGCAGCGAAGCAAATCGCGACAGCCCCAGACGCTCGGAAATGCCCAGCGCTTTGGCGATCTGCCATGCCGCCCAGTTAGAGACGCCGATATAGCGTACGTGACCGTGCTGAACGAGGTTATCCAGCGCATAAAGCGTCTCTTCGATCGGCGTGGCCGGGTCAAAACCGTGGAGCTGATAAAGATCGATATGATCGAGCTGCAGGCGGCGCAGGCTCTCTTTGGCGCTATTGATGATGTGGTACCGCGAGCTGCCGCGCGAGTTCACCCCCGCCGTTCCCGTTTCACCGAAGACTTTTGTGGCGACCACTACGTTCTCGCGGGGGATCTTCAGGTTCTTCAGCGCCTGGCCGGTGATCTCCTCCGACCGCCCTTCCGAGTAGACATCTGCCGTGTCGATAAAATTGATCCCGGCGTCCAGCGCGCGGCCCACCAGCTGCTCGGCGTCGCTTTGCTGAAGCTGACCAATCTTGCCCCACATGCCGCCTTCCCCGCCAAAGGTCATGGTCCCGAGGCACAGTTCAGAAACAAACAGACCGGTATTGCCTAGTTTTTGATAACGCATAATTCATTCCTCGCTTTTCGTTTGGGTGCTTAACAGTTATACCCGCCGCTCAGCCAGCGCGAATGTGGCGTTCCTGTCCGTTTCTTGCCCAATCCTCTGAATCTTATCCCCGCGGCGCGTCGCCAAAGACCTTGTAATCTGGCAGCTGCACCTGCTGATACGGCTCCCAGCCGCCGCCCAGCGCCTTGTACAGCGCCACCAGGTCGAGCGCGCTTTGCACCTGCGCCTGGGCCCGCTGCTGCTGCGCCTGAGCAAGCTGACGCTGCGCGTCCAGCACGTCGATAAAGCTGGCGATCCCCTGTCGATAGCTGTCGCTCGCCAGGTCGAAGGCGTTTTGCAGCGCATCAATGGTTTTCGCGAGGCCCGCTTCGCGCTGCTGGTCGGTGCGGTAGCTCACCAGCGCGTTTTCAACATCACCCAGCGCGGTCAGCACCGTCTGGCGATAGTCCAGCACCGCTGCGCCCTGCTGCGCGCGCGCCACCTTCACGCTGGAGACCAGCCGACCGCCCTGGAAGATGGGAATGGAAACCTGCGGGCCAAAGCTGTAAAAGTGGCTGCTCCAGTCGGTGAGCCAGTTGGTTTCGCTGTTGCGCAGACCAAACTGCCCGGAAAGGGTAAAGCTCGGGAACAGCTCCGCCACCGAGACGCCGATCTCCGCCGTCGCCGCATGGAGTTGGGCTTCTGCCTGACGCACGTCCGGACGGCGGCGCGCCAGCGTTGACGGAATGCCCGTCTGGACAATATCCGGCAGCGCGGGCATCGGCTGTGCCGACTGCAGCTCTGCGTCCAGCGCGCCCGGCGGTTTGCCGAGCAGAATGGCCAGGCCGTTCATCGCCTGGCGTTCCTGTGCCTGATACTGCGGCAGCTGCGCCTCCAGATTGCCCAGCTGCGCACGGGCATTCTCCACATCCATCTGCGGTGAAAGCCCGCCGCGCTGACGGCTGTCGGTAAGCTCCAGCGTCTGCTGTGCGCTCTCAATCTGGGTATTCAGCGTGGCGATAATGCTCTGCGCGCCGCGCAGCTGTAGCCACGCCCGCGCCACTTCCGCCTCCAGCGACACCAGCGCATCGTTACGCTGCTCAATGGCCACCTTCTGCTGCGCTTCGGCGGCCTCAACCTGACGGCGCACCTTGCCCCACAGGTCGATTTCCCACTGGGCGTCAAAGCTGCCCTGGTAAAGATTGATCGGCTGGGTCAGCGGGCCTAACGCGCCTCGCAGCTGCGGGTCGACATTATCAAGCTGGTCGTACACCCCGTGAGATTTCAGCTCCCCCTCCAGCCCAAGCTGCTGGCGCGTTGCCTGCAGGTTGCCGTTAACCGCCGGATAAAACGCGCCGCCCGCCTGATTAATTTGCTCACGCGCGCCGGCGATGCGCAGCACCGTTTGCTGCAGCGATAAATTTCCGGCGATGGCGCGTTCAACCAGGCTGTCGAGCTGCGGCGAGCCAAAGGTTTTCCACCAGCGCGGGTTGGTCGCGGCTGAAACCGTTTTCGACTTCACCTCGCCGTCGCCCTTGTCATTCCAGTGGCTGGAGGGTGGCGGTGCGGGCTGCTGGTAGTCCGGCCCGACGGCGCAGCCAACCAGCAACATCATTATCATCAGGGGGTGTAAACGTCTGTGTATCATCAGTGTGCTCCTGCACTCCCCTCGCTCTTAACCGGCGAGAGCAACAAACAAAACGGAATCAGTAAAAAGGCCACCGCGCTCAGAATGGTAAAGACGTCGATATAGGCCAGGAAGCGCGACTGTTCGATCATGGTCTGGTACATCCGCCCGGTGGCGATACCCGTCGGGTCGCCCACCTGCGTCGTGAAGTTCTGGATAGCCTGGGCACTTTCGCGGATCGCCAGCTGGAACTGCTCGTTAAACGGCGAGGCGTGATACGCCAGATGCGCGCTGTGGGCCTGAGAGCGCTCGGTAATCGCTGCCGTCGAGAGCGAAATGCCAATCGAGCCTGCGACGTTGCGGAACATGGTAAACAGCGCCGCCGCGTCGGCGTTGAGCTGCCGTGGAATCGAAATAAACGCAATGGTGGTCAGGGGCACAAACAGGAACCCCAGCCCGATCGACTGCGCGCTGCGGAACAGCACCAGCGTTTCGAAATCAATATCCGGCGTCAGCGTGCGCGACCAGAAGAACGACACCGCCAGACAGGTAAAACCGAAGGCGATGATCCAGCGCGTCTGCACCACCGGCATCAGCTTCAGCACCAGCGGTATGGTCAACACAATCAAAATTGCGCCCGGCGAAAGCACCATGCCCGACCAGGTGGCGGTATAGCCCAGATCCTGCTGCGCCAGCTGCGGGATCACCACCGAACTGCCGTAGAGGATCATCGCCATGCCCGCCATCAGCAGGCTCGAGACCGCAAAGTTCTTATCCTTCATGCAGTGCAGGTCAACCACCGGCTTTTTGGCGTACATCAGCCAGTAAATCGCGCCGATAATGCCGATAAGCGTCAGCACCGCAAAGGTGCGGATAAAGTTTGAGTAGAACCAGTCGTCATCCTCACCCCGGTCGAGCATCACCTGCAGGCAGCCCAGCCCGAGGGCGATCAGGCCGATCCCGGTCCAGTCAACGGAAAGCTTCTCTTTGGATTTACTTTCCCACGGCGGATCTTCCAGAAGCTGGTAGATCGCCAGCACCGTAATGATCCCCACGGGAATGTTGATGAAAAATACCCAGCGCCAGGAGTAGTTGTCGGTGATCCAGCCGCCCAGCGTCGGGCCGAGCACCGGCGCGACGATAATGGCGATGGACGAGAGGCCAAAGGCTTTACCCCGATCCTCCGGCTTGAAGTAATCGAGCAACACCGACTGCTGGGTAGGCTGTAGCCCGCCGCCGAAAAAGCCCTGCATGATGCGGAACAGAATGATCTGCCACAGCTCGGTGGCAATGCCGCACAGGAACGAACAGACGGTAAACATCACAATGCAGATCAGAAAGAACTGCTTGCGGCCAAACACCCGGCTCAGGAAGGCGGAAATAGGCAGCACGATGCCGTTGGCGACCAGGTAACTGGTGAGCACCCAGGTGGATTCGTCATAGCTTGACGAGAGCGACCCGGCGACGTGCGGCAGCGCCACGTTGACGATGGTGGTGTCGAGGATCTCCATAAACACCGCCAGCGTGACTACAATCGCCACCGCCCACGGGTTGCTGGCAGGCTTCCAGTTGTCGTGGCTGTGGTCCGTCATTCCACCGTCACCTTCGGTTCAACCGACAGCCCCAGCGGCAGCGGTTTGTTCGGATCCAGACCTTTATCAATGACGATTTTCACCGGCACGCGCTGGACGATTTTCACAAAGTTACCGGTGGCATTTTCCGACGGGAAGGCCGAGAAGCGCGATCCGCTGCCCTGCTGGATGCTGTCGATATGGCCTTCAAGCGCCATATCTGGCCAGGCATCCACAGAGACGCTGACCTTGTCGCCTGGTTTCATGCGCTCAAGCTGCGACTCTTTGAAGTTCGCAACCACCCACACGTTCGGGGAGACCAGCGAGAACAGCGCCGTTCCCGCCTGCACCAGCGTGCCGGGCTGAACGTTACGTTTGGTGACAAAGCCGTCGAACGGGGCGCGCACCTCGGTGTACGAAAGATTGAGATTGGCGGTTTCGAGCTGCGCTTTCGCCTGGTCAACCTGACGTTCACGCGCTTCGACGTTGGTCTCCTGCTGGCGAATCTGCAGCTGAACCTGCTCCGCCACCTCAAGCTGCGCCTGCGCGCTGGCCAGGCCAGCCTGAGCGCTACGCAGCTGGGCATTAGCGGAATCGATACTTTGCTGGGTGGTCGCTCGGGGGTCAACGCCGCGCTGGCGGCGATACTCGGCCTGGGCGTTCGCCATATCTGCCTGCGCCTTGAGCACCTGCGCTTTGGCTTCGTCGCGCTGGGCAGGATACTGCACCTTCGAGAGCGCCAGCTGGGCCTGCGCCTGATGCAGCTGTGCCACGGCCAGCCCAAGCTGGGCCTGCGCCTGGTCGCGCTGCGCGGCGGTATCGCGCGGATCGATAACCACCAGCACATCACCTTTCTTTACGCGCTGGTTATCGCGCACCCGCAGCTCGGTGACATAGCCCGCCGTTTTGGGGGCGATGGTCACCACGTCGCCGTCGGTGAAGGCGTCGTCCGTGGTCTCTTCGTTACGGGTTAAAAACCACCAGACCAGCGCCACCACAACCATCACCACGACAACGATGCCGAGGATAATTAACGGTTTTTTGCCGGGGCGCTTGCGTTCTTTATTGTTTTTTTCCTGCTCGTCAGCAGGGGGATTTTGTTCTTCTGCCATGGTCAGCAACGGTCCTGTCAGTGAGCGGCATCACACTATGCCGTTCACTAAAGCTAGGACGTTGCTATACATTTGCCAGGATAAACTGACAAATAACGCACTATATGAGAAGGAATAGTCCGAATCCGATCCCCGCTGCCCAGGCCAGCATGGGGATCGACCACAGGTGGAAGCGCCACCAGATGCGGCGATCGTTCGCCATCCGCAGGGCAATGAGGTTCGCGAGCGAGCCGGGAAGCAGCCCAAAGCCGCCGATGTTGACCGCCCAGGCCAGCAGCGCCGTTGGGGGAACGTAGTTAAGCAGCAGAATGGTGGACGGGACATTGCTGATAAACTGCGACAGCCCAATTGCCGTCAGCCACAGCGCCGGCTGAGACAGGCCGCTGACGCCGTGCAGAACGTGCTGTAGCACCGGCAGCTGGATCAGCAGATGCACATCGATAAACATCGCCATAAAGACCAACAGCAGCGTCCAGTCGACGCTCACCAGCACGCGTCTTGCCAGCAGCAGGAACCCACCGGCCACCAGCAGCACGCCCGCCAGTTCGAACTTCATTTCCAGCGCCGTCAGGAAAACGATATACAGCCCCAGGCAACTCCAGACCAGACGCGGCTGCCACTGCGGGCCGGGGGTGCCGCTGTGGTACTGAAGTTTTTTGGCTGGAAAGGCGAACCAGGCGACGAGCAGCAGCGAGGCCATCATCACCAGCGCCAGCGGGGCCATCTGCCAGGTAAAGGCAGCAAATGACAGGCCGGAGCGCCCCCACAGCAGAATATTTTGCGGGTTGCCGATGGGGGTGAGCAGTGAACCGGCATTGACGGCCAGCGCCTCGAAAATGATCAGCCGGGTGACCGGGATTTCGCACAGCTTACGCAGCGTAAGGGTCAGCGGCACAACGATAAACAGCGCCACGTCGTTGGTGAGAAAGGTCGACAGCACTGCCGCAGACAGCACCATAAACAGCGCCAGCCTGCGTTCGGTGGCAAAGCGGCGCACCATTTTGCGCCCCAGCACGTCAAAATAGCCGCTCAGCTCAACCCCTTTGGTGAGCATCATCAAACCGCTCAGGGTAATGATGGTGCGCCAGTCAATCGCCGCCGGCCAGGCCTGCGGCGCGAACGGCACAAAAAGACTCAGCCCGATTCCAGTAATAATTAACAGATGAAAGAAACGATCGCGTGCAAGAGCCTGCAGTCCGGGGATCTTCATTCAGCGGAGGGACCATATTTAAGGGTAAATTCGCGGAACTTCACCAGCGTCTCTTCACTAACGTGATGCTCCATCCCTTCCGCGTCCCGACGGGCAATCTCCGGGCTTACGCCCAGCACCAGTAAAAAGTTCTCGACGATCTGATGCCGCTCGCGGCTCTCCTGCGCCAGCTTTTCCCCTTCCGGCGTCAGAAAGACCCCGCGCCACGGGATCATCTCGATCAGCCCCACCGTCGCCAGGCGTTTTAACATCTTGGCAACCGTAGGCTGGGACACGCCCAGTCGTGCGGCCATGTCAACCTGGCGCGCTTCCCCTACCTCACGGATAAGGTCGGAGATCAACTCCACATAGTCATCAATCAGTTCGCGACGGTGCGCCTCACGCACCTGGCGGAACCCTTCTACGTGCTCCTCAACGTTCACCAGTTGCGTCATTTTTTTTGTTGTTGGCTTACCTGCGCGACGGTTCATTGTGCTTCCTCAATGGGTTGACGCTTCCAGCGCCCTGTAACGGAGCGCACATTGTAAACCATAGCTCTACAACCACAAAAAATTAACGATTTAGCCATAGCTATACAATATAGCCTGTGCTATATCTGTATGTAATGCAGTCACCCTTCACGGATCGAAGGGATCAGAAATCAGGAGGTCACATGAACGAATTCAAGAGGTGTATGAACGTGTTTACCCACTCTCCTTTCAAAGTGCGCTTAATGCTGTTGAACATGCTGTGCGATATGTTTAGCAACAAACCGCACCAGGACGACAAACCTTCCCACTAAGCGGCGTCGCGGTACGCCGCTTCATTTTTCCGTCATCTTTCCGCTGTACACTGGCCTTCAGCCCTCTATTTCCCGATCTTTTTCGCGGTTTTGTAACCCTCTTCGCAAAACATCGCTGTAGCAACTGTTGACCTTATTTCGCGCGCGCACTATCTTCTTGCAGCCCTGCACCATTTGCGGCTCGCTGAAGCGGACCCTCATTCCCTCTCCACGCACTGTCAGGCAGGCTTTGACCCTTGGCGCCAGGGTGAGCACATGGCGTTTTCATGATAGTGACCTATGAACGTAACCCTGAAAGAAACGCTTGTTACCCGCAGTCGGGCCTTAAGCCCGTGGACGGGATTTTACTTTCTGCAATCTCTGCTGATTAACTTTGCGCTTGGCTATCCGTTTAGCCTGCTTTATGCCGTCGCGTTCACCTGCATACTCCATCTGCTGTGGCGCACCGCGCCGCGGGCGCAGAAAATCCTCGTCGGGATCTGCTCCCTGATTGCAGCACTCTATTTTCCGTTTGGTCAGGCCTATGGCGCGCCAAACTTCAATACCCTGCTGGCGCTGCACTCCACCAATATGGAAGAGTCTACCGAGATCCTGACGATCTTCCCGTGGTACAGCTACGTCGTCGGGCTCTTCATCTTTGCGCTTGGCGCGATCGCCGTGCGTCGTAAACCCGACGGCAAGAAGCCGTGGGGGAAAATTGAGCATCTGTGTCTGGCGGTGAGCGTGGCTGCCTTTTTTGTCGCGCCGGTGCAAAACCTGGCCTGGGGTGGCGTCTTTAAGCTTAAAGATACGGGTTATCCGGTCTTCCGCTTTGTAAAAGATGTGGTGGTGAATAACCAGGAAGTGCTCGACGAACAGACGCGCATGGCCGAGCTGTCCAATATGAAAGATACCTGGAACGTGCTGGCCGTGAAGCCGAAGTACCACACCTACGTGATGGTGATCGGCGAAAGCGCCCGACGCGACGCGCTGGGGGCGTTTGGTGGCCACTGGGACAATACGCCGTTTGCCAGCTCGGTAAATGGCACGCTGTTTACTGACTACATTGCCGCCAGCGGCTCGACCCAAAAGTCACTCGGCCTGACGTTAAACCGCGTGGTCGATGGCAAACCTCAGTATCAGGATAACGTGATTACCCTGGCAAACCGCGCCGGTTTCCAGACCTGGTGGTTCTCGAATCAGGGCCAGATTGGGGAATACGATACGGCCATCGCCAGCATCGCGAAACGGGCTGATGAGGTTCAGTTCCTGAAAAGTGGCGACTTTGAAGCGGATAAAAACACCAAAGATGAAGCGCTGCTGAAGATGACGGCGCAGGTCTTTGCCACACAGCGCACTCAGCCGCAGCTGATTGTCCTGCATCTCATGGGTTCTCACCCGCAGGCCTGCGATCGTACCCAGGGAAAATACGCGGAGTTTGTGCAGTCCAAAGAGACGTCCTGCTATTTGTACACCATGACGCAAACCGACGATCTGTTAAGCAAGCTGTACGCGCAGCTTCGTAACTCGGGCGACAGTTTCTCGCTGGTCTATTTCTCGGATCACGGGCTGGCGTTCAAAGAGCGCGGGAAAGAGGTGCAGTATCTGGCGCATGACGATAAGTTCCAGCAAAACTTCCAGGTGCCGTTTATGGTGCTGTCCAGCGACGACAAATCGCATCGCATCATTAACGCGCGCCGTTCGGCGAATGATTTCCTGACCTTCTTCTCGCAGTGGACGGGGATTTCAGCGAAAGAGATAAAAAATGCGTATACGTTTATCTCGAACAAGAAAGCTCCCCCAGTGTACGTTACCAACTTTAAGTTACAGAAAGTTGACTACAACCATCTGGGGACGGATATCTTTGATATTAAGAGTAAGTAAGAGCGCGCCCTCAACGCCTGAGGAGTCTCTACAAATTAATGCGCAGTAATTAATCTCTTCGCCCCATTGGGGCTGAGGAATCCCCAGAAATTACAGCCTGGCGCAGAATACTCCCTCTCCATTCAGGGAGAGGGCTGGGGTGAGGGGGAACATACGGCTGTGGTGGTTATTCCGTTCACTTTACGAGCCTTGCTACTCTGTAACCATAGAACTTGTGAACGTGTTAAGGAGGCTCACCGCCGCCTCCTTAACAATCCGGGCTCCCTCAACCGCCTCTGCGGCGTGAATGTGGCACCGCCGTTGAGTCCCCGCTGAAATCGGCGAACCGTAGACCGGAGGACAAGGGCTGGACGCCATGGATGGCGGCCAGAGGCGAAACGAGACAGGACGTCGAGTCGAGCCGACCGCAGGCAAACGGTCGGGAGGTGAGCGCAGTGCGGAGCACCGATTTCTCTGCGGGGCCGCGGGGATCGATAAGAGGGCCGCGGTGGCCCCCTTATTACGTTCACAGGTTCTGAACACAGTATATTCTGCACATATTGAGGTGAACGGAACCTGCCACTTTACTTAACCGATCAGCGTAGTAACGATAGCTGCTTTTTAATGCAAAAAAAATCCGCCACATTGGGCGGATTTTTTACTGGCTCACCGAAGTGATTAGAAGCGGTAACCTACGCCTGCAATCCAGGTGCCAACGTCAACGTTGCGGATACGGCTCTGCTCATAAGAGAAGTCCAGAGCAACGTTTTCGATTGGGTTGAACTGCATACCAGCGCCATAGGAGAAGCCGTAGTCGCTGTTGCTTGCAGTGCGGTTCAGACCTTCGTTTTCGGTCTGCTGGAATTTACCGTAGCCAACACCTACAACACCGTAGATGCTTGCCCAGTCGTTCAGGCGGTAAGCAGGACCAGCGGTGATTCCGTAGTACTGACCTTTGTTATAAGCGCCGTTTTCAGTACGATCTTTCTCAGTGTAGGTGAAAGAACCGATCACGCCCAGCGGGTTGTTGTCTTGCTCGTAACGATACTTCAGGTTAAAACCGTTAGTTTTGTTCATTACGCCCTGCATATCGCTCTGAGCGTAACCACCGGTAACGGTAGAAGTAGCAGCTACAGCAGTACCTGCGGAAACAGCCAGTACAGCGGCCAGTGCTGAAAGACATGCAATTTTTTTCATAACCACCTCAAATGTGCTTCAAGTAAGTCCGTAAGTTTTAAATATATCAAAAAATCTTCTGAAACTCTTTGTGATTCGTGATGTCTAACTAAGATTTTCCTGTAACAGAACATTTCCAACAGCAGCTATCTTATTAAAATAACATAAAATTTTCGCTACAAAACGCTAATATTGCGCGTCAGTTCCGCTACATTCATCCAGATTATTCCTAATCTGAGTGTCTATAAATCCATCAACTCATCAGCATTTTACGTGTTTTGCGCGGATTTTTTTCAACAGAACCTCAACCGATGCAGCATATTTCTATTACACTGCCGCTTTTACCTCACTTGACATAAATTGACAGGAGAAAGGATGCCTGCTTTATCCCGTACGTCGTCGGTCTGGATGCCGGTTGCCGTCATACTCATCGCCATGATGTCCATCCAGAGTGGTGCATCGCTGGCGAAATCTCTTTTCCCCATCGTGGGGGCACCCGGCGTCACGGCGCTTCGAATCGCGTTAGGCACCCTGATCCTCGTGGTCATCTTCAAACCCTGGCGACTGCGGTTTAAAAAAGAGCAGCGTTTGCCTCTGCTTTATTATGGACTGTCTTTGGGCGCGATGAACTATATGTTCTACCTCTCAATACAAACCATCCCGCTTGGCATTGCCGTTGCACTGGAATTTACCGGCCCGCTGGCCGTTGCCCTCTTCTCTTCCCGCCGTCCGGTTGACTTTATCTGGGTGGTGCTGGCGGTGCTGGGATTATGGTTCCTGCTGCCGCTGGGTCAGAGTGTTTCGCAGATCGACCTGACCGGTGCCGCGCTGGCGCTGGGCGCGGGAGCCTGCTGGGCGATCTATATTCTTTCTGGTCAGCGCGCCGGGGAGGAACACGGTCCGGCCACCGTGGCGCTGGGTTCGCTGATTGCGGCAATCATTTTTGTGCCGCTCGGCATGGCGCAAGCCACGGAATCAATATGGCAGTGGTCGGTCATGCCGATCGGTCTGGCCGTCGCCATTCTCTCGACCGCACTCCCCTACTCGCTGGAGATGATTGCCCTGACGCGCTTGCCTACGCGTATCTTCGGCACGCTGATGAGCATGGAGCCTGCCCTGGCGGCGATCTCCGGGATGATTTTCCTCGGGGAAACCCTGACCTTCACGCAGACGCTGGCGTTGTGCTCAATCATCGCGGCCTCAATGGGGTCCACGCTGACGATGCGCCGGGAGCCGAAGGTTGAAAAGCTCGATATAAACTGATTGCTTTATTCTGCATGGCTGCATAGCCATGCAGAATATCGGCCAGAATTCTCACCTGAATTATTCATTCACACTTTTGTGTTAATTCCAGATTATTCCCGCAACGCCTCACGTGTTATTTCAAAAATCTCACGCCCCGTGACAAATATTACAAATCCCTTAAAAAACAACAAAATAAAAAAACAAAACTCTTCTTACTATTAAACCAATAGGCAAGACCTGACCCCCACAGTAAAAATCAGGTGCTATACTGTTTCTCGGTAATTACCTGGGACATTAACATCAAGAGGATATGAGATTATGAGTACCGCTAAACTGGTGAAAACGAAAGCGTCTAATCTGCTTTATACCCGTAACGATGTATCAGACAGCGATAAAAAAGCGACGATTGAGTTGCTGAATCGCCAGGTGATCCAGTTCATCGACCTGTCGTTGATCACTAAACAGGCCCACTGGAATATGCGCGGTGCAAACTTTATTGCCGTTCATGAAATGCTGGATGGATTCCGCACCGCACTGGTCACCCACCTCGATACCATGGCAGAACGTGCCGTGCAGCTCGGCGGTGTGGCGCTGGGTACCACGCAGGTCATTAACAGCAAGACCGCGCTGAAAAGCTACCCGCTGGATATCCACAGCGTACAGGATCACCTGAAAGAGCTGGCTGACCGTTACGCCGTCGTGGCTAACGATGTGCGTAAAGCCATTAGTGAAGCGAAAGACGAAGACACTGCGGATATCTTCACCGCCGCGTCTCGCGACCTGGATCAATTCCTTTGGTTTATCGAATCTAACATCGAATAATCCATACGAAGTTCCAATCAAACCCTCGCCCCGGCGGGGGTTTTGCACGTTTATGGTGCGTCACTTTTTCTAAACCACCTGCAAAAGTGAATAAAATGTAATAATCACCTCACACAACGGTTAATGGAAGATTGTTTTTTGGTCTGAAATTGCGCTAAATATCATCCCGTCAGTTAACCAAAACGAAGCGCACCAAAACGGTGCTCCATCTTGGTGCAAAACAAGCGCGTTGCCACGAATAGCGTGCAGCGCGTGTCTTCATCCCCTATGCAAAACAACAACTTGTAAAGTTGGCATGATTTTTTCATTGTGCCAGATGTTCTCGCAGGGGATCGCCCCGTGGATATAAAAGGAAATGCTATGAAGTCTGTATTAAAAGTTTCACTGGCTGCACTTACCCTGGCTTTTGCGGTGTCTTCTCAGGCCGCCGACAAACTGGTTGTGGCAACTGACACGGCTTTCGTTCCGTTTGAATTCAAACAGGGTGATAAATACGTTGGTTTCGACGTGGATCTGTGGGCTGCTATTGCGAAAGAACTCAAACTGGATTACACCCTGAAGCCAATGGACTTCAGCGGCATCATCCCTGCGCTGCAGACCAAAAACGTTGACCTGGCGCTGGCGGGTATCACCATTACCGACGAACGTAAAAAAGCGATCGACTTCTCTGACGGCTACTACAAAAGCGGCCTGCTGGTGATGGTTAAAGCCGACAATAACGATGTGAAAAGCGTGAAAGATCTCGACGGCAAAGTAGTGGCAGTGAAAGGCGGTACTGGCTCCGTTGATTACGCAAAAGCGAATATCAAAACGAAAGACCTGCGTCAGTTCCCGAACATCGACAATGCCTACATGGAACTGGGCACCAACCGCGCGGATGCGGTTCTGCACGACACGCCAAACATCCTGTACTTCATCAAAACCGCGGGCAACGGCAAGTTCAAAGCGGTAGGCGATTCTCTTGAAGCACAGCAGTACGGTATTGCGTTCCCGAAAGGCAGCGACGACCTGCGCACTAAAGTGAACGGCGCGCTGAAAACCCTGAAAGAGAACGGCACCTATAACGAAATCTACAAAAAATGGTTCGGTACCGAGCCTAAATAATTTCACCTGAAATCAGGTTTGTACGCCCGGTGGCGCTAACGCCTACCGGGCCTACGTTTTTCGTTTTTTGTTTTTCACCACGGTATACAGGAATACATCATGCAGTTTGACTGGAGCGCCATCTGGCCTGCCATTCCTCTCTTGCTTGAAGGCGCCAAAATGACCCTGTGGATTTCGGTCCTCGGTCTGGTTGGCGGGTTGATTATCGGCCTTGTTGCCGGTTTCGCCCGCACCTACGGCGGCTGGATTGCTAACCACATCGCGCTGGTTTTCATCGAAGTGATCCGCGGCACGCCAATTGTCGTGCAGGTTATGTTCATTTACTTCGCCCTGCCCATGGCTTTCAACGACCTGCGCATTGACCCGTTCAGCGCCGCCGTTGTCACCATTATGATCAACTCCGGTGCCTACATTGCGGAAATTACCCGCGGCGCGGTGCTGTCGATCCATAAGGGCTTCAGCGAAGCAGGTCTGGCGCTGGGGCTTTCCCGTCGCGAAACCATTCGTCACGTTATCCTGCCACTGGCGCTGCGCCGCATGCTGCCGCCGCTGGGTAACCAGTGGATCATCAGCATTAAAGATACGTCGCTGTTTATTGTTATCGGGGTAGCCGAACTGACCCGTCAGGGCCAGGAGATTATCGCGGGCAACTTCCGTGCGCTGGAAATCTGGAGTGCGGTAGCCGTCGTCTACCTGATCATCACCCTGGTTCTGAGCTTTGTTCTGCGTCGTCTTGAAAGAAGGATGAAAATCCTGTGATTGAATTTAAAAACGTTTCCAAGCACTTTGGCCCGACGAAGGTGCTGCACAATATTGACCTCAACATTCAACAGGGTGAAGTGGTGGTCATTATCGGGCCGTCCGGTTCCGGTAAATCAACCCTGCTGCGCTGCATCAACAAGCTGGAAGAGATCACCAGCGGCGATCTGGTTGTCGATGGCCTGAAGGTCAACGATCCGAAGGTTGACGAGCGACTGATCCGCCAGGAAGCCGGGATGGTGTTCCAGCAGTTCTACCTGTTCCCGCACCTCACGGCGCTGGAAAACGTGATGTTTGGCCCCCTGCGCGTGCGCGGTGCCAATAAAGCGGCAGCCGAAGCGCTGGCAAAAGATCTGCTCGCCAAAGTGGGACTCGCCGAGCGGGCGCATCACTACCCGTCCGAGCTGTCCGGTGGTCAACAGCAGCGCGTGGCGATTGCCCGCGCGCTGGCGGTTAAACCCAAGATGATGCTGTTCGATGAGCCGACATCTGCGCTTGACCCCGAGCTGCGTCACGAAGTGCTGAAAGTCATGCAGGACCTGGCCGAAGAAGGGATGACGATGGTGATCGTGACCCACGAAATCGGCTTCGCGGAGAAAGTGGCGTCTCGCCTGATCTTCATCGATAAAGGCCGCATTGCCGAAGACGGCAACCCGCAGGAGCTGATTGCCAACCCGCCAAGCCAGCGCCTGCAGGAATTCCTGCAGCACGTCTCCTGAAGACGGCTGGCCGTTAAACATCAAGCCGGGCATGCCCGGCTTTTTTACGCCAGATTGTTCCCAAAAATCCCCCCCGGTTCCCCGCACTCTATACTTATCATTTTGCTGGACATTTTCGCCGGAGGACGCCGTGCCGTGGATCCTGTTGCTGTTGATTAGCCTTTTTAGTGCTCCCTCGCTTGCCGTTGCGATACCAGGTGTAACAACCGGAACCGCCGCTACACAGCAAAATACGCCCCCACCGGAACCGGACGCCGAACAGAAGAAAGCCGCCTACAGCGCGCTGGCCGACGTGCTTGAAAATGATGCGTCCCGGCAGGAATTAATAGGTCAACTGCGTAAAGTCGCGGCAACGCCACCGCAGGAAGATGTCCCGGCGATCGCCCCGCCCGATGAGAAAGAACAAAAAACGGTGCTGGAGAATGTCACCGACGTCAGCCGCCACTACGGCGATGCCCTGGCTTCACGTTTTGCCCAGCTCTACCGCAACCTGATTGGTTCTCCCCATAAGCCGTTCAATCCCCAAACCTTCTCTGCCGCCGCCACGCAATTTCTCATCCTGGCAGGCACGGTATTCATTTTTTACTCGCTGGTGCGCCTGTGCGCCTGGCCGCTGTATCGCAAGATGGGCCAATGGGGACGTAAAAAGAACCGCGAGAAAAGCAGCTGGCTACATTTGCCGGCGATGATCGCCCTGGCGTTTATCATCGACTTACTGCTGCTGGCGCTGACCCTGTCTATCGGCCAGGTGCTTGCCGATCGTCTCAATACGGGCAATAAAACCATCGCCTTTCAGCAGGCGCTTTTCCTTAACGCCTTCGCTCTGATCGAATTTTTCAAAGCGCTGCTGCGTTTACTCTTCTGCCCACACGTCCCGGAGCTGCGCCCCTTTTCGATTCAGGAACGCACCGCAAAATACTGGGCCTTACGTCTGAGCGTGCTCAGCGGCCTGATTGGCTACGGTCTGCTGGTCGCCGTGCCGATTATCTCCAACCAGGTGAACGTGCAGTTCGGCGCGCTGGCGAACGTGCTGATCATGATCTGCATCACCGTCTGGGCCTTGTACCTTATCTTTCACAATAAAAAAGCCATTACCGAGAGTCTGCTGCATCTGGCCGACCGCTCCCTCTCCTTCTTCAGCCTGTTTATTCGCGCCTTCGCGCTGGTCTGGCACTGGCTGGCAAGCGCGTACTTTATTGTGCTGTGCTTCTTCTCGCTGTTTGATCCGGGTAATAGCCTGAAATTTATGATGGGGGCGACGTTCAAAAGCCTGGCAATTATCGGCATCGCGGCGTTTGTCTCGGGCCTGCTGTCGCGCTGGATCTCGAAAACCATCACCCTCTCCCCGCACGTTCAGCGCAACTATCCGGAGCTGCAAAAACGGGTTAACGGCTGGATGTCGGTATCCCTGAAGGTGGCGCGCATTCTGACGGTGTGCGTCGCCATTATGTTGCTCCTGAACGCCTGGGGGTTGTTCGATTTCTGGAACTGGCTGCACAACGGCGCGGGGGAAAAGACCGTCGATATTCTGATCCGCATTGCGCTGATTCTGTTCTTCTCTGCCGTAGGCTGGACGCTGCTGGCGAGCCTGATCGAAAACCGTCTGGTTTCGGATATTCACGGCAGGCCCTTGCCAAGCGCCCGCGCCCGCACGCTGCTGACCCTGTTTCGCAACGCGCTGGCGGTGATTATCAGTACCATCACCATCATGATCGTGCTCTCTGAAATCGGCGTGAATATCGCACCGCTGCTGGCAGGTGCCGGTGCCCTGGGGCTGGCTATTTCTTTCGGCTCCCAGACGCTGGTGAAGGACATCATCACCGGTATCTTCATCCAGTTTGAGAACGGGATGAACACCGGCGACCTGGTGACCATCGGGCCGCTCACCGGCACGGTGGAGCGGATGTCGATTCGCTCCGTGGGCGTGCGTCAGGATACCGGCGCATACCACATCATTCCCTGGTCCTCGATCACCACCTTCGCCAACTTCGTGCGCGGGATTGGTTCGGTCGTGGCGAATTACGATGTGGATCGCCATGAAGATGCCGATAAAGCGAAGCAGGCGCTGCAGGATGCGGTAGCGGAGTTGATGGAGATGGAGAACATTCGCGGGCTGGTGATTGGCGAGCCGTCGTTTGCGGGCATTGTCGGGCTGACGAACACCGCCTTTACGCTACGCGTGTCGTTCACCACCCAGCCGCTGAAGCAGTGGACGGTGCGCTTCGCGCTCGACAGCATGGTGAAGAAACATTTCGATCTGGCGGATGTGCGGATGCCGGTGCAGACGTATCAGGTCGTCTCTCCGCCTTCGGCCACACCGCTGCCGCCGCAGGAGCCGACGCTGTAGCCTGGTTGCCGGGTGGCGGCTTCGCCTTACCCGGCCTGCGGGACACATTATTTGCGGCGTTTGTTATCGTCCATAAACGACCAGGCGATGAATCGGCTCTGCTTCTGCCCCTGCGCCATCTCTTTTTTGACCACTTTTACCGCGCCCGCATCGGTCAGGGCACGGTACAGCGGCGGCAGGTTGTCGCCGCGTGAGACTAACGTCGTGAACCACTTCACCTGGCGGCCATAGGCTTTGCTCTCATCAATCATGCGCAGGATAAACGCCACTTCACCGCCTTCACACCACAGCTCCTGCTGCTGGCCGCCAAAGTTCAGCGCCGCATCTTGCGCCTGGCCCAGATTGCGACGCTTGCGCTCGCTGCCCGCACGGGCGGTTGCCGCGGAGTCATGGAACGGCGGGTTGCACATCGTGGCATCGTACTGTTCGTTTTTATGAATGATGCTGTTGAAAATCGACGACGCATCTTTCTGGCGACGCAGGCGAACCGCGCGGCTTAACCCCGGGTTGGCGTTGATGATGGCCTGCGCGCTTGAGAACGCCTCTGCGCCCGTTTCACTGCCGGTAAAACGCCAGCCGTATTCATGCGCGCCAATAAGCGGGTAGATCAGATTCGCCCCGGTACCGATATCCAGAACGCTTGCCTGCGCGGGAACCACGCCGTCGCAATCGTCGGCCAGCAGATCGGCAAGGTGGTGAACGTAATCGGCACGGCCGGGTACGGGCGGGCAGAGAAAGCCTTCAGGAATGTCCCAGTGCGTCACGCCGTAGAAATGGGCCAGCAGCGCTTTGTTCAGCGCTTTTACCGCCTGCGGATCGGCAAAGTTAACCGAGGGCTCACCGGCCGGGGTCTGGACGATAAAAGTCTTTAGCTCCGGGCAGCTCTGGCACAGGGCATTCATGTCATAACGGCTGCGGTGGCGATTACGGGGGTGCAATCCGGGCTTTTGGGAAGTCATGGCGTTCTCCTTTAAACAGCGGCGTAAGATACCCTTTGCTGACCCAACGGTAAATATTTCTGTGAGGCGAACAAAAAATAGACAAAAATCAACGGCGTGTATGTCTATGATCTGTCAGCGTTTTGTCAATTAACATCGTTCAAAAAATAAGCAGATCATCATCAAATTTTTGCGCTAAATCACACTCTCAGGGCATCTAAACTTAACTGGAATCACCCGTTGTTTCTCCCGGAGGATGTGATTATGAAAAAATACTTGTCCCTCGCTGTCATCGCCGGAGCACTCGCGACCGCCTCATTTTCTGCCTGGTCTGTAGAGCCTCTCACCCCCAGCAACGACACCAGCCAGCTGCGCCCTGCCGGTACTGTCTCCGTCAGCCGCGCAAGCAACCTTGACGATCTTCAGAGCAAGCTGGCTGAAAAAGCCCGTGAAGAAGGTGCGAAAGGTTTTGTGGTGAACGCCGCCGGTGGCGATAACCATATGTACGGCACAGCCACTATCTATAAATAACGTTCCCCCCGACTGCATCTGGGCAACAGATGCAGTTTCACCCTACCGCGCCTTGTACGTTCACCTTTTAACCCCATATCGATCCTATACTTTATATAAACACCACTTATATAAACACGACACTGGAGGATGCCATGGCTTCCGGCTGGGCAAATGACGACGCAGTAAACGAACAGATCAACAGTACCATTGAAGATGCTGTTGCCCGCGCTCGCGGTGAAATTCCGCGCGGTGAGAGTTTGTATGAATGTGAAGAGTGCGGCGATCCCATTCCCGAGGCGCGGCGAAAAGCCATCCCCGGCGTGCGGTTATGCATCACCTGCCAGCAGGATAAAGATTCGCATAATACCTCACACGCAGGATATAATCGCAGAGGATCGAAAGACAGCCAGTTACGTTGACCTGGCTTTACGCAAATTCACGACGAAAGCGGTTTCCTTTACGCTCACGCTTTTCAGCGAACCGCGTAGCAAATCGTGCCCTTCACGCGACTTCTGTAAAGCGCAGCGGCAAGAAACGTAAATCGCTTCGCTGAATTTATTACTATTCAATATGTTATTTGTCATTCAATTTTTTTGAGCAACCACGTCAATTCTCTTCGATTTTATCCTCCGCAAAAAACCGTGATACTTATCACATCGACGGAACATCGTCCCCTTAACAGAATCATCTGCGAGAGAATAATCATGAAAACCATCAAATATGCTGTTGCCGCTGTTGCCCTTTCCGCTCTGTCCTTTGGCGCTTTCGCCGCAGAGCCTGTCTCCGCCACTCAGGCGCAGAACATGAACAAAATCGGTGTGGTCAGTGCTGAAGGCGCTACCACGCTGGACGGCCTGGAAGCAAAACTGGCTGAGAAAGCAGCGGCTGCCGGCGCAAGTGGATACACCATCACCTCCGCGAACAACAATAACAAGTTAAGCGGTACCGCGGTTATCTACAAATAAGCGAACGCATTATGCTCCACCCTCACCTTACCCTCTGGTGAGATGCTCCAACCCTCATTGACCCTGTTGTTGTTACCCTTTGTTTGCCCGTCCGCCACTGGACGGGCTTTTTTTTGCCTAAAACGCCTGCGCCACGCGCTCAAGCCCTGCGTCCAGCGTCGCCACCTCACCCGTCGCCAGCAGACAACACGCCATCTGCAGCATTATCGCGCGCGGTACGGGGACATTGCCTGCCAGACACTGTTCAATCCAGCGCGCGGTAGTATGCGGATCTTTCGCCGCAGGCAGGATAACGTCTGTGTTCTCCTCGCCGCGCTCAAGCAGCGCGCGCGTGCCCTGTGCGTCGATCAGCACCAGCTGTGGGCAGCGCTGCGGGTTGGCATACACCTCCCCTTCCGTACCGTGCATCAGTAACGCCCTGCCGCCGATCGCGTCAAAGAAGGTGCCTACGCGGGTGACATACTCCGGATGCGACACGCTGGAGAGACGCAGCGCGGCATCTTCCGCAAACGGCGTCGCCAGCTTTGCCAGGGTGTGGGCGCTGTTACGCACCCCCATTCGCCAGCGCATATCCAGCTGCTTCTCCAGCGGCGGGCAGAGCGCTTTCACCGGAATAAACACGGGCTGATGGCTGTCGAGCTTTGCCTGCGCCTGGCCGGCGTGCAGGGTCGGCTCAATCCCCAGCTGTTCAAAAATGGTCTGGGTCAGAACGCGCGTAGGATCTTCACTCACCCCGTGCACCACCACCGGAAAACCGAGCTTGTGCAGCAGGATCGCCAGCAGCGGCGTCAGGTTCGCCTGCTTGCGCGCGCCGTTATAGCTGGGAATAACAATCGGCATTGGTTTTGCCACCGGTGGCGTCAGGCGGATTGTCTGCGCCTGCATGGCGTCGTAAAAACCGCGCATTTCGGCTTCCCCTTCCCCCTTGATCCGCAGGGCAATCAGTATGCCGCCCATTTCCAGATCGGGTACTTCGCCGATCAGCATATGGCTGTAGAGCGCGCGGGCAGTTTCACGATCCAGGTCGCGAGCGTGGTTTTTCCCGCGCCCTACTTCTTTGATAATTTTGCGATAATCCACGACATTTCTCCTTCCTGCATAGTGCTCTCACTATAGCCCTGATGAAGTCCCGCCAGATAGCCTTTTATCCCCGAAAACAGCGCCCGCGTTTTTGAACATAAAAAATAATGCAAGAAAAAGTTCAATTATTTGTGAGCTGAATACAAGAATCTTCTCCGCCCGGATTTTGTTTAAATATCGACCGAAGTTAGTGAGGAACAACGGCGGAAACTTCCAGGCAAGGTCTCCGCCCTACATCAGGATTAATTATGAATAAGATTGCGTTAGGTCTCTTCGTCGCATCCGTTGTGGGCTGCTCGGCCTCCGCTTTTGCGGCAACGGACGGAGAAGGACAAATCAACTTTACGGGCGAAATCATTGATTCCGCGTGTCAGGTTGTAAATGGTTTAAGTAATCCGTTGAACGTGACCTTAGGCAAGGTCTCGAAAACGGTCTTTACCGGTGCAGGCTCCACCAGCACCGCCACGAAATTTGATATTGAGCTGAAAAACTGCCCGGAAACCGTTACCTCGGCGTCCATCAATTTTGGCGGTACGCCAGATGCGAATAACAACACGACGCTGGCGCTGACCCCGGATGCGGATGCGGCAAGCGGCGTGGCGATCCAGCTGCTCGACTCTTCTGAACAACCCGTGAGCTTATACACGCCGTCCAAAGAGTACCCTCTGGCTTCCGGAACCGCCGTTAACGATCTTGAATTTGGTGCACGTTATATTCAAACCCAGGCAGCGGTCACCGCAGGCCCGGCAAACTCCGTCTCCACATTCACCGTTATTTATAACTGATATCATCCTTCAAGGACTATTTTTCGTGTGATCAATAGTCCTTCCTTATTTTGAGAAACAGCTATGCGTCACGGTTATTTACTGAGCACACTTTTACTGGTTGCAGCGACCGCACATGCGGGGGTGATTATTAACGGCACGCGCCTTATTTACCAGGGAGGGAAAAAGGAATCCTCAATCGGTATTTCAAACCCGGATGCAACAGATTATCTGGTGCAGTCCTGGGCGGATTCTGGCGGTAAAAATCTGGCGAAAGCGCCGTTTCTGATTACGCCTCCCCTTTTTCGCCTGGATGCCAAAGAAGATAACGTATTGCGCGTTGTCCGCACCGGCGGAAATTTACCTGAAGATCGCGAGTCGCTTTTTTGGCTGAATATTAAAGCCATTCCCTCATCAAAACGCGTTGAGGGCGTGAATACGCTGCAAATCGCCATCAACACGCGCATTAAATTACTTTATCGCCCGTCATCGGTTAAAGGCAAACCGGAAGACGTGGCCGATAAGCTGGAATGGCACCGCGAGGGCAACGACCTGGTGGTTAATAACCCAACGCCATTTTATATGAATTTCCAGAGCGTCACGCTGAACGGCCACAAAATTGATAAAGCCGGCTGGGCCGTGCCAGAAACGCAAACGCGCATCGCACTGCCTGCTCATACCGGCGGCTCTAACGTCACCTGGTCAATTATTACTGACTACGGCAGCATCAGCAAAAGCTGGTCTACATCCGTTCATTAATCGACAGCCAAACAGTGGATTGAATGGTTATTTATACCTCTACCCCAGGAAGGCCGTTCAGGCTGCCTTCCGTTTACCGATTACTGACTCTGCTGACCCTGATATGCGGTCTGGCAGTGATTGGTTTTTCGCAAAAAACGCGGGCAGATGATTATTTTAACCCGGCGCTGCTTGACGTCGATAATCCACAGCAGGAAAAAACTGACCTGTCTATTTATGAAAAAGGACCAGGTCAGGCGCCTGGAAAATATCAGGTCGCCATTTATATCAATAACAATAAAATTGATACCCGCGACGTCACTTTTACGCTGCAAAAAGCGGCGTCGGGCGAGACTTCGCTTCAGCCCTGTTTTAGTCTGGACGAGTTAAAGAGCCTCGGCATTAAAACCAAATCGTTTCCTGCGCTGGCGGGCGCGGGGAAATGTGCCAACCTGCACGCCATTCCGGCGGCCTCGGCCACGTTTCGCGTCAGCAATCAGCAGCTGCTGTTGAGCATTCCGCAATCCGCGCTGGGCCAGATGCCGCGCGGCTATATCGACCCGAAAGAATTTGATGAGGGGATCACCGCCGGAATACTCAACTACAGCGCCACCGCCAGCCAGACGCAGGCCCGCCAGCCCGGCATGCAGGACAGCAGCAGCCAGTACGTGAATCTTCGCCCCGGCCTGAACATTGGCGCGTGGCGCATCCGTAACTATTCCACCTGGAACCGCAGCACCACCGGCCACGAAGAGCAGCAGAAATTCTCGTCGGTTTACACCTATGCCCAACGCGATATCGTGGCGATGAAAAGCGATGTGACGCTGGGCCAGAGCAGCTCCCCGGCCGACGTCTTTGACAGCGTGCCCTACACCGGCGTGCAGCTTAACTCCGACAGCGACATGCTGCCGGACAGCGAAAGAGGCTACGCCCCTATCATTCGCGGGACCGCGCACAGCAACGCGCAGGTGGTGGTCCGCCAGAACGGCTACGTCATTTATCAGAACACCGTGGCGCCGGGCGCGTTCGAAATTAACGATTTGTACCCCACCGGCAGCAGCGGTGATTTACAGGTCACCGTAAAAGAGACGGACGGCAGCGAGCGCCACTTTGTGGTGCCTTACGCCTCTGTCCCCGTTTTGCAGCGTGAAAAGCACCTGAAGTACAGCGCAACCGCGGGCCGCTATCGTTCCTACGATAAAGACGTCGAGAAAACGCCCTTTGCCCAGGGCAGCGCCATCTATGGTTTACCGTACGGCTTCACCGCCTACGGCGGCCTGCAGCAAAGCAGCCATTACCACTCCGCGGCGCTCGGCACCGGGAAAAACTTTGGCGATCTCGGGGCGTTCTCCATTGACGTCACTCGCGCCAAAGCGCTGCTCAAGAAACAGAAAGCCAGCAAAGGCCAATCCTGGCGCCTGCGTTACAGCAAAGACTTTGCCGGCACGGGTACCAACTTCTCGCTGGCAGGCTATCGCTACAACAGTAAAGGGTTCTACACCCTGGAAGACACCATGGAGTCGTACACCCATGCCAGCGACTGGTCGGCACCGCAGCAGCGTCGCGCCCGTACCGAGGCCACCATCGATCAGACGCTGGGCGAAGGCTGGGGGTCGGTCACGCTGAGCCTGGTGAAAGAGACCTACTGGACCCAGAGCCAGGACATGACCTCCATGAGCGTCAGCTACAACAACAGCTGGAAGGGCATCACCTACAGCCTGAGCTACAGCCTGAACAAAAATACCAACGACAGCGATGAAAACGGCGAGTCGGTCAGCAACGATAATCTGTTCGCGCTGAGCGTTTCGGTTCCGCTCGACCGCTGGATGCACAACACCTGGGCTACCTACAACATGAACAACAGCAAGGACGGCACCGTACAGAACCTCGGGGTAAACGGCACGGCGCTGGAGGAGAACAACCTTAACTGGAACGTTCAGGAAGGTCTGGACTCCTCAGGTAACGGCAACTCAACCAGCATGAACGCCGACTATAAGGCCACCTACGGCGAACTGAGCGGCGGCCTGAGCCAGGATAAAAACCAGCGCACCGCCAACGTGGGCCTGCAGGGCGGGGTTATCGCCCATGCCAACGGCATCACCCTGAGCCAGCCGCTGGGCGAAACCATCGCCCTGGTGAAAGCGCCGGGCACGCACGGGACGCACATCGCCAACCAGACCGGCGTTGAGACCGACTTCCGCGGCTATACCGTGGTGCCGTTTGTGACCGCATACCGACACAACACCATCGAGCTGGATACCGAAACGCTGCCGGACGATGCCGACGTGACGCACGCGGCGCAAATCGTCACCCCCACCCGCGGCGCGGTGGTGCGCGCCACCTTCAACACCCGCGTGGGCAACCGGGTGCTGATGACGCTGACGCACGGCGGTAAGCCGCTGCCGTTCGGCGCAACGGTTACCACGGAAGATAAAGACAGCGAGTTTATCGTGGGCGTTGACGGCCAGACCTATCTCTCCGGGCTGCCGAGGCGCGGCAAGCTCGACGTGTCATGGGGGCAGGACGCCAGCGAGCACTGTGTCGCAAATTACGTACTTACGGACGAGAAAAATAAAACCAACATTATTAACGCTGCTGCGCAGTGTCACTAATCCATCGTGAAGGCTTAGCATATGCAACTCGTTAAATCGTTCTTCTTTCTTCTCGTTCTGGGCACGGCATCGTTCTTTATGCCTCATGCAAAGGCCACCTGTACGACGCCGGACATGCCGAAGATGATCAACGTTGCCTCGGTTTCCGTGCCGACAACCCTGCCGGTGGGGGAAACCATTCCAGGCACCGAGCAGACCGTTCACGTCGCGGGCAATTGCGATGAAAGCGTCGACAGCGGCCTTGAGATTGTCTCCTGCTACTACGGCACCGGTTCAGAAATTCCCGGCATGAGGGGGGTGTATGATTCGGGTGTTGAGGGCATTGGCGTCGCCCTGATGAACGAACAAGGTCAGCGCATCAGAGGCGCGGGCGGCGTACAGTGTGACTCCCGGGAAACGCCGATTGGCTATATCTCGACCGACGGCAAACAGTCGTTCAGCTTCAACGTCACCCTGGAGCTGGTAAAGACCAGCGATAACGTCATCTCCGGGACGCTTGTGCAGTCGCAAACCAGATTTGGCATCGGCGTCTTTGCCCATGAAGGCATCGGCAACCCTAACAATATCGCCTACTCCGGCAACGTGATCCTCCACCAGGTGACCTGCTCGGTGTCACCAAAAGATCTGACCGTGAATCTGGGCGATTTCCCGTTAAGTGATTTTGTGGGTACCGGCACGCTCTCCGATCCGGCGCAAACGGTCTACGTCAACGTTAACTGCGACACGACAGTCCAGCCGCAAATGAAGGTTACCAGCGGCAACGGCTACGAGAGCGCGTTCCCCGGGGTGATTAAGCTTACCCAGGAGAGCGGCGTCGCCACGGGCATCGGCGTCAGAATGCTGGTGGACGGCATGATCCCGACGTTTGGTGAATATGAGTCGCTGGGGACCGAAGCCTATGCCAACCAGACGCTGCGCATTCCGCTGGAGTTGCGCTACGAACAAACTGCTGCCCTTGTGACCCCTGGCCCTGCCAACACCGTCGCCACCGTCACGCTTGCCTATAAGTGATCTCAGATGAAAAAAATCATGTTGTTAACGCTGCTGGGGCTGATGACGAGCGCCCATGCAGATGACATTAATCTCCAGATAACGGGACATATCTATGCCAACACCTGCGTCGTGGACAGCGCCAGCCGAAATTTGACCGTCGATTTGGGCCAGGCAACCGCAACGAGCTTTAAAAGCGTGGGCGATACGGGAGAGTGGAAAGAATTTTCCCTGAAGGTGTCGCATTGTCCGTCAAGCCTGACGCTGTCGAACGCCTTTTTTTACGGCCAGCCCGACAGCGTTCACCCGACGAAATTTGCCAATACCGGCAGCGCAAAAGGCCTTGCGCTTGAACTGGCCGACCGGCAGGACAACATCCTGATTTCGCCGCAGGCCAGTTTTAACGTGGTGATTAACAAAAGCGACCATACGGCAGAGTTCCCCCTGGCCGCCCGCTACTATGCAACCTCCACGCCCGTCAGCGCCGGTACGTTTAACAGCGTTGTGCAGGTGACATTCACTTACCAGTAGGACCGCGCCCCTTAGCACGGATGCTTTTTTTACGCCCGGCAATCACTTTCGCCGGGCGTTTTTTTACCTCGGGCACGTCGGGCTGTTCAATCGGGAACACGGGCAAGGCGTTCAGCAACCGCGGGCCGTAATTTTTGGTCAGCAGCCGTTTATCGTAAATCACCACCTCGCCCCAGCAGCCGTGGCTACGAATCAAGCGCCCCACCTGCTGAATCAGGTTAAACGACGCCGCCGGCAGGCTTTGCACCTCAAACGGATAGCGATTCAGGCTTTTCAGCCATTCGCCCTCGGTGATCACCACCGGGCTGTCGATAGGCGGGAAGGCGATTTTATGGATATGCACCTGGGTTAAATAATCCCCCTTCAAATCCAGCCCTTCCGCGAACGACTGCAGGCCGATCAGCACGCTGCGCTCGCCGCCGTCAATACGCTGGCGGTGCAGCTCGACCAGCCGGTAGCGGGGCTTATCGCCCTGCACCAGCAGCAGTAACCGCAGGTCGGTGACGTGTTCAAGGAAGCGCTGCATCGCGCGCCCGCTGGCAAACAGCACCAGCATGCCAGGGAATTTTTTGCTCTCAAGCTGCTCACGGAAGTAGGCCGCCATCTCGGCGATATGCTGTTCTTCGTTGTCGATAAGCGGCTCGTACTGCATACGCGGGATCACCAGCTTGCCCTGCTCGCAGTGGTTAAACGGCGAATCCAGCGCCACGAAGCGGTCGCCCGCTTTCTCCCGGAGGCCGCTCATCTCCTGCAGCCTGGAGAAGCTGTTCAGGGAACGCAGCGTGGCTGACGTGACGACGACATGCGGCACGCTGCGCCAGATGAGCTTTTCCAGCTGATCGGCAACGCGGATACCCACGCAGTGGAAAAAGAGGTGCACCTGCCCGTCCCGCGTTTCCCGGGTCGCCCATTTGGTGACCGGCGCGCCGGACGCCTGCGCCAGAGAGGCCAGCCGCCAGAGCTTGCTTTGCGCCTCGAACATGCCGAGCGCGCGGTTCATCTGCAACAAAATACGGTGCAGGCGCACCACGTCGTGGGTGCCGGTTTTCTCGCTCAGGTCGTTTAAGAACATCTCCGCCAGCCCGCGCAGCTTCTCAAGGTGCTTCGCCAGCTGCTGGCAAATCTCCATCACCTCGTCCGGCAATTCGCCCATGGCAAAGCGGTGTTCCGCCTCCTGGGTCTGCGGCAAATACAGGTTGAGGATGTTATTCAGCGACGAGATTAGCCCGTACACCTCGTCGCAATGCTCGTTGAGGCGTTCAGGCACCGCCAGCGGTGGCGTGGTTTTCGGGCGGAACTGCTCCATGCAGGTTGCCACCAGCTTGCAGAACAGATCGAGCTGCAGGCGGAACCACGGGGCGGTAATTTCGGCGCTCATCTCCAGAGCATCGCGCGCGACGTCCGGCAGATGGTGTCCTTCATCCAGCACCAGCAGCAGGTTTTTCGGCTCCGGCAGCACAGCTTCGCTCTCAAGCGCCGCCATCACCAGCGCATGGTTTGCGACCACCACTTCCGCTTCCTGAATCTCGCGGCGGGCGACAAAGAACGGGCATTCGCGGTAATAGTGGCAGTTGCGGTTCAGGCAGCTCGCTTTATCGGTGCTCAGCCTGCGCCAGAGATCGTCGCTGATGGCCTCGCTGGTGTGGTCGCGCAGTCCGTCCCACTTATAGCCGTCGAGATCGGTTTTCAGTTTGGCGCACCGCTCCTGCTCGGCCTTGTTGTTCGGCGTCAGTTCATCATCAAGAAACGCCAGCAGATCCTGTTGCGCAGGCTCGCTGCTGGCGAGCGCCGCCAGGTTACGCGGGCAGACGTAGCGACCACGGCCAAAGGCGGCAGTAAAACGGAGATCGGGGATAATTTTGCGCAGCAGCGGCAGGTCTTTGCTGAAGATTTGATCCTGCAACGCCACGTTGGCGGTACTCACCACCAGCGTTTTTTGCTCTTCCCGCGCAATCGCAATGCCGGGGATAAGATACGACAGGGTCTTCCCGACGCCCGTCGGGGCTTCAATCGCCAGATGCCGCCCGTCGTCCCCGGCGAGCGTTTTTGCCACATCAGCAATCATCTGCCGCTGAGGCGCTCGGGGAATAAAGTCGGGGATCTGCTGTTGTAGCGCCTTATACCAGGCGCCAATTTGCGCTTTGAGCGCCGCGGTTAAAGCCATCGTAAACCTGAAATACTGTATAAACAGCCACTATTGTGGCACTTTCCGGCGGATGCCGCAAAAAGAAAAAGTCCAGATGTAAGGACAAGAGCCTCGCAGCGAATCTACACAAAGGCTCTTTGTTATTTCAGTGGCATCGTTCCGTTCACTTTAACTATCCTGCTACCTGGTCATTTCTCTGCGGTGAACGTGCTAAGGGGGCTACCGCCGCCCCCTTAGCAATCCCGGCTCCCGGCAGAGAAAATCGCCGCTTCGCGGTGCCCTCAGCTTATTCCTTCCGGCTTTCGGGTCGGGCACCAGCCTGCATCCCTGCAGGCTATGCCCTCGCCGCGCATCCCTGCGCGTCGCCCCGGCCTTCAGGAAACGCTTCGGCGATTTTCAGCCGGACTCTCGCTCCCTCAACCTTTTATGCCGCCTGAATGTGGCACCGCCGTTGAGTCCCGCAGAAATCGGCGAACCGGAGACCGGATGACAAGGGCTGGACGCCATGGATGGCGGCCAGAGGCGAAACGAGACAGGACGTCGAGTCGAGCCGACCGCAGGGAGACGGTCGGGAGGTGAGCGCAGTGCGAAGCACCGATTTCATGGCGGGCCGCGGGGATTGACAAGGGGGCCGCGGTGGCCCCCTTGTCACGTTCACGGGTAATGAACGTATTATATTCTGTGGATATTAAGGTGAACGTAACCTTCAATTATAACCAACAGACAATCATCCCAGAAAACTACACGCTGGCAGGTTTACGCGGGCGGCGTCGACGCTGCCCTTCCCCTGCTGGCCGGGCTTCACCGCTGCGCCACGGGTTCTCGCCGCCGGATTTCGCTTCGCCGTTTCGGCGCGGCGGTTTACCGGATGCTTTCGGCGCGCCGCCTTCCGAACGGCGCGGCTGCTGCTGTCCACGACCACCGCCGCCGCCACGCTGCTGACGGCCATTCTGAATCGGCTCCGCCTGAATAGACGGATCGACATCGTAGCCTTCGGTGGTGATGCGCGGGATCTCTTTCTTCAGCAGACGCTCAATATCGCGCAGCAGTTTGTGTTCATCGACGCAAACCAGAGAGAGGGCTTCGCCGGTCGCCGCCGCGCGACCGGTACGGCCGATACGGTGAACATAATCTTCCGGCACGTTTGGCAGCTCGTAGTTCACCACGTGCGGCAGCTCTTCAATGTCAAGACCGCGGGCGGCGATGTCCGTTGCCACCAGCACGCGAATGTCGCCAGACTTAAAGTCCGCCAGCGCACGGGTACGCGCGCCCTGGCTCTTGTTGCCGTGGATTGCCGCGCTGCGGATGCCGTCTTTATTCAGCTGTTCCGCCAGGTGGTTGGCGCCGTGTTTGGTGCGGGTAAAGACCAGCACCTGCTGCCAGTTGCCCTGCCCGATCATCTGGGAGAGCAGCTCGCGCTTGCGTTTCTTATCCACGAAGTGAACATGCTGCGTCACCTGCTCGGAGGCGGTGTTGCGGCGCGCCACTTCCACTTCCAGCGGGTTATGCAGCAGCTTTTCAGCCAGCGCCTTGATCTCGTCTGAGAAGGTCGCGGAGAAGAGCAGGTTCTGACGACGTGCAGGCAGTTTAGCCAGCACGCGGCGAATGTCGTGGATAAAGCCCATATCCAGCATGCGGTCAGCTTCATCCAGCACCAGAATTTCAATCTGATCGAGCTTCACCGCGTTCTGGTGTTCGAGATCCAGCAGACGGCCCGGCGTTGCCACCAGCACGTCCACGCCGCCGCGCAGTTTCATCATCTGCGGGTTGATGCTCACCCCGCCGAAAACCACCAGCGAGCGAATGTTGAGATAGCGGCTGTAATCACGCACGTTCTCGCCAATTTGCGCGGCCAGCTCGCGGGTTGGGGTCAGGATCAGCGCACGGACCGGGCGACGGCCTTTAGCGTGCGGCTGGTTTTTTACCAGCAGCTCTAACAGCGGCAGGGTAAAGCCCGCGGTTTTTCCGGTACCGGTCTGGGCGCTGGCCATCAGGTCACGGCCCTGCAGCACGGCAGGAATCGCCTTCTGCTGAATAGGGGTTGGCTCGACGTAGCCCTGCTCTGCGATTGCGCGCAGAATTTCCGGGTTCAGGCCAAGGGAATCAAAAGACATAAAAACTCCGAACCGCCCCGACCGTCACTGGTGTAGTTTTCAGGGAGATATTACGAATAGGGAGGACAAAAACCACAATGTCGTGAAGTTGCGCAGTGTAGCAGCTTTTGTGACGTGGCGCATAAAATATCCCTTAGCCGCGCCTCGACAGCCCTTTTCTTTGGGGAAGTTAGCTGGACAAACCCCGTAACCGGGCATAATCTTAATCAATCGATTGATTAATTTTTAAAACCGCCATGAATACGATTCCGACCACCACCAAAGGTGAACAGGCCAGAAGCCAGCTCATAGCCGCCGCGCTGGCGCAGTTTGGCGAGTATGGACTCCACGCCACCACGCGGGATATCGCCGCGCAGGCCGGACAAAACATCGCGGCCATTACCTACTATTTTGGCTCAAAAGAGGATCTTTATCTCGCCTGTGCGCAGTGGATCGCCGATTTCATCGGCGAGAATTTCCGCCCACACGTTGAGGAGGCAAGTGCGCTGCTCAGCCAGCCCTCACCCGACCGGGCCGCTATCCGCCAGCTGATCCTCAACGCCTGCCACAATATGATCCGCCTGCTGACGCACGACGACACTCTAAGCCTGAGCAAATTTATCTCCCGCGAGCAGCTCTCCCCCACTGCCGCCTACCAGCTGGTGCACAGCCAGGTGATTGACCCGATGCACGGCCATTTAACCCGCCTGATCGCCGCCTATACCGGTCAGGATGCGCACGACACCAACACCATTTTGCATACCCACGCCCTGCTGGGCGAAGTGCTCGCGTTTCGTCTGGGGCGAGAAACCATTTTGCTACGTACCGGCTGGACACAATTCGATGAGGATAAAGCCGCACAGATAAGCCAGGTCATTACCTGTCATGTTGACCTGATCCTGCAGGGTTTAACGCAAAGGAGCCTGAAGTCATGAAAAAACCTGTCGCCATCATTCTGGTGGTCGTTGTTCTGCTTGCTGCGGGCATCGGCGGCTGGCTGTGGTATCAAAGCCAGCAGGATCGCGGCCTGACGCTCTACGGCAACGTAGATATTCGCACCGTGAATATGAGCTTCCGCGTCGGGGGGCGACTTGCCTCACTCAACGTGGATGAAGGTGACGCCATCAAAACCGGCCAGACGCTGGGGATGCTGGATAAAGCGCCCTTCGAGAACGCCCTGATGCAGGCAAAGGCGGGCGTCTCCGTCGCGCAGGCGCAGTATGATTTGATGCAGGCTGGCTATCGTGATGAAGAGATCGCCCAGGCCACCGCCGCCGTCAGACAGGCGCAGGCGGCGTATGACTACGCGAAGAACTTCTATAACCGCCAGCAGGGGCTGTGGAAAAGCCGCACGATTTCTGCCAACGACCTGGAAAACGCGCGTTCGTCCCGCGATCAGGCTCAGGCGACGCTGAAATCGGCGCAGGATAAATTGAGCCAGTACCGCACCGGTAACCGCCCGCAGGATATCGCCCAGGCAAAAGCCAGCCTCGAGCAGGCGCAGGCGCAGCTGGCACAGGCGGAACTGGATCTGCGCGACACCACCCTGGTTGCCCCGTCCGACGGCACGCTGATGACCCGCGCCGTGGAGCCTGGCAGCATGCTGAGCGCGGGCAGCACCGTCTTAACGCTCTCCCTGACCCGCCCGGTGTGGGTACGCGCCTATATTGATGAGCCGAATCTCAGCCAGATGCAGCCGGGCCGCGAACTGCTGCTGTACACCGATGGCCGCCCGGACAAGCCGTACCACGGGAAGGTCGGCTTTGTCTCCCCCACCGCCGAGTTCACCCCGAAAACCGTTGAAACGCCGGACCTGCGCACCGATCTGGTCTACCGCCTGCGCATCATCGTGACCGATGCAGACGATGCGCTGCGCCAGGGCATGCCCGTGACCGTAAAACTCACCGACGGGGAACGACATGAATGACGCGGTTATCCAGCTCAATAATCTGGTCAAGCGCTTCGCCGGAATGGATAAACCCGCCGTCGCGCCGCTGAACTGCACGCTGCAAAAAGGCTACGTCACCGGGCTGGTTGGCCCGGACGGCGCGGGTAAAACCACGCTGATGCGCATGCTCGCGGGCCTGCTGAAGCCGGATGAAGGCTCGGCCAGCGTGCTCGGCCTCGATCCGATTAACGACGACGGTGCGCTCCACGCCATGCTGGGCTATATGCCGCAAAAGTTCGGTCTGTATGAAGACCTGACGGTGATGGAGAACCTTAATCTGTACGCCGACCTGCGCAGCGTGACCGGTGACACCCGGCAGAAAACCTTCGCCCGTCTGCTGGAGTTCACCTCGCTCGGGCCGTTTACCGACCGTCTGGCGGGGAAACTCTCCGGCGGGATGAAGCAGAAGCTTGGGCTGGCCTGTACCCTTGTAGGTGAGCCGAAGGTGCTGCTGCTTGATGAGCCCGGCGTCGGCGTCGACCCGATCTCGCGCCGTGAGCTCTGGCAGATGGTGCATGAGCTGGCGGGCGACGGCATGTTAATCCTGTGGAGTACCTCCTACCTCGACGAAGCCGAGCAGTGCCGCGACGTGCTGCTGATGAACGAGGGAGAGTTGCTCTATCAGGGCGAGCCCACCGCGCTGACGCAGAGCATGGCCGGGCGCAGCTTTCTGCTGCACAGCCCGCAGGAGACCAACCGCCAGCTGCTGCAGCGGGTCCTGAAACTGCCGCAGGTCAGCGACGGCATGATTCAGGGTCGTTCGGTGCGCGTGATCCTCAAAAAAGAGGCGACTCCCGACGATATCCGCCAGGCCCAGGGCATGCCCGAGATTGAGATAAACGAAACCGCCCCACGCTTCGAGGATGCGTTTATCGACCTGCTCGGCGGTGCGGGAACGTCGGAATCCCCGCTGGCCGCTATTCTGCATACGGTCGAGGGCACGGCGGGTGAAACGGTGATCGAGGCGAAATCGCTCACCAAAAAATTCGGTGATTTTGCCGCGACGGATAACGTTAACTTCACGGTGAAGCGTGGCGAGATTTTTGGCCTGCTGGGGCCAAACGGCGCGGGAAAATCCACAACCTTTAAAATGATGTGCGGCCTGCTGGTGCCTACCTCCGGCAAAGCGCTGGTGCTGGATATGGACCTCAAGGTCAGTTCCGGCAAGGCGCGCCAGCACCTCGGCTATATGGCACAGAAGTTTTCGCTCTACGGCAACCTGACGGTCGAGCAAAACTTGCGCTTTTTCTCCGGCGTCTATGGCCTGCGGGGACGGGCGCAGAACGAAAAAATCAGCCGCATGCGCGACGCGTTTGGCCTGACCAGCATTGCCTCCCACGCCACCGACGAACTGCCGCTCGGCTTTAAGCAACGCCTCGCCCTGGCCTGCTCGCTGATGCACGAGCCGGATATTCTGTTTCTCGATGAACCGACGTCGGGCGTTGACCCGCTCACCCGCCGCGAGTTCTGGCTGCACATCAACAGCATGGTGGAAAAAGGCGTGACGGTGATGGTCACCACCCACTTTATGGACGAGGCGGAGTATTGCGACCGTATCGGGCTGGTCTATCGCGGCAAGCTCATCGCTCACGGCACGCCGGACGATCTCAAAGCGCAGGCCGCCGATGATGACGTCCCGGACCCGACCATGGAGCAGGCGTTTATCACCCTCATCCACGACTGGGATAAGGAGAATGCTCATGCGCAGTAACGCCATTTCGTGGCGCAGGGTGCGCGCGCTGTGCGTCAAAGAGACGCGGCAGATTGTGCGCGACCCGAGCAGCTGGCTCATTGCAGTGGTGATCCCCCTGCTGCTGCTGTTTATCTTTGGCTACGGAATTAACCTCGACTCCAGCAAGCTGCGGGTCGGGGTGTTGCTGGAGCAGCAGAGCAAAGAGGCGCTGGATTTTACCCACGCCCTGACCGGCTCGCCCTACATTGACGCGACGATTAGCGACAACCGCCAGGAACTGATCCAGAAGATGCAGGCCGGGAAAATACGCGGGCTGATCGTCATTCCGGTGGATTTTGCCGCCAACATGGCGCGCGCCGGAACCGAGGCGCCCATCCAGGTGATTACCGACGGCAGCGAGCCTAACACCGCCAACTTCGTGCAGGGCTACGCGGAGGGGATCTGGCAGCTGTGGCAAATGCAGCGCGCCGAGGATCGCGGCGAAACGTTCGAGCCCCTGATCGACGTGCAGACACGCTACTGGTTTAACCCCGCCGCCATCAGCCAGCACTTTATTATTCCCGGTGCGGTGACCATCATCATGACGGTGATTGGCGCGATCCTCACCTCGCTGGTGATTGCCCGCGAGTGGGAGCGCGGCACCATGGAGGCGCTGCTCTCAACCGAGGTCACGCGGGTGGAGCTGCTGCTCTGCAAGCTGATCCCCTACTATTTCCTCGGCATGCTGGCGATGCTGCTCTGTATGCTGGTGTCAGTCTTTATCCTCGGCGTGCCATACCGCGGCTCGCTGGTGCTGCTGTTCCTGATCACCAGCCTGTTTTTGCTGAGCACGCTCGGCATGGGACTGCTGATCTCCACCGTCACCCGCAACCAGTTTAACGCCGCGCAGGTGGCGCTGAACGCCGCGTTCCTGCCGTCGATTATGCTGTCCGGTTTTATCTTCCAGATAGACAGCATGCCTGCGGCCATCCGGGTGGTGACCTATATCATTCCGGCGCGCTACTTCGTGAGTACCTTACAGAGCCTGTTCCTTGCCGGGAATATTCCGGCGGTGCTGATTATCAACATCCTGTTTTTGATGGGGTCGGCCGTGATGTTCATCGGCCTGACGTGGATGAAGACCAAACGGCGATTAGATTAGCCAACGGATTTTGTAGGTCGGGTAAGCGTACGCGCCACCCGACAGGAGGACGACACAATGTTTCACCGGTTATGGACATTGATCCGCAAAGAGCTGCAGTCGCTGCTGCGCGAGCCGCAGACGCGCGCGATACTGGTACTGCCGGTATTAATTCAGGTACTGCTGTTCCCGTTTGCCGCCACGCTTGAAGTGACCAACGCCACCATCGCGATTTATAACGAGGACAGCGGCAAACATTCCATTGAGCTGACCCAGCGTTTCGCCCGCGCGAAAGCCTTTACGCACGTGCTGCTGCTAAAAAGCCCGCAGGAGATCCAGCCGACCATCGATACCCAGAAAGCGCTGCTGCTGGTGCGTTTCCCGGCCGACTTCTCGCGCAATCTCGACACCTTCCAGACCGCGCCGATGCAGCTCATCCTCGACGGGCGCAACTCCAACAGCGCCCAGATTGCGGCCAATTATCTGCAGCAGGTGGTGAAGGATTATCAGCAGGAGCTGATGGCGGGCAAACCCAAACCCAAACCCAACAACAGCGAGCTGGTGGTTCGGAACTGGTATAACCCGAACCTCGACTACAAATGGTTTGTGGTGCCGTCGCTGATCGCCATGATCACCACCATCGGCGTGATGATCGTCACTTCGCTCTCCGTGGCGCGCGAGCGCGAGCAAGGCACGCTCGATCAGCTGCTGGTCTCACCGCTGGCAACCTGGCAAATCTTCGTCGGCAAAGCGATTCCGGCGCTGATTGTTGCCACCTTCCAGGCCACCATTGTGCTGGGCGTCGGGATTTGGGCATACCAGATCCCCTTCGCCGGATCGCTGGCGCTGTTTTACTTCACCATGGTGATTTACGGGCTGTCGCTGGTCGGGTTTGGCCTGCTCATCTCGGCGCTCTGCTCCACGCAGCAGCAGGCGTTTATCGGGGTATTCGTCTTTATGATGCCGGCGATATTGCTTTCGGGGTACGTCTCACCGGTAGAGAACATGCCGGTCTGGTTACAGGATCTGACGTGGATAAACCCGATTCGACACTTTACGGATATCACCAAGCAGATCTACCTGAAGGATGCGAGTCTGGACATTGTCTGGGGAAGTTTATGGCCGCTACTGGTCATCGCGGCCACGACGGGTTCAGTGGCCTATGCGATGTTTAGACGAAACATCGCGTAGCTTTTTCTCTTTGGTCAGTAACGAGACCACCGCAGGCCCTGCGAGGATTGCCAGACCCGCCAGGGCCAGCAGCAGGTTGTTTTGCAGCACGCGCGACAGCAGCCACAGGACGATCATCGCCGCACCAAAATACCAGGTGGTGGTCAGCTCCTCGAGCACATCACCCACTTCGCGCCAGCGTGCTTCATGGTGACGCTGCAAAAACAGCATCGACAGCACGGTCACGCCGTAAACCACACACAGGCCTAAGCCAACACGCACCAGCGTACCGCTCATCCAGCCCATCACCAGTACGGCCACGACCAGTAAATGCAACATTATCTGCCAGCAACTCAGTCCCGTTGCGACACGAACGCGTTGTTGCCACTTCATGGCTTCTCTCCTGAAGGATTTTTCTCTGCTAATTCAGACTACCGCACTTTACGGAAAATTCCGTAACGCCGCATCTTTTTGTGACGACGACTACACTTTATTTTCATCAGGATAGTGACGCTGGCAGGAGTGTATGACCAATAAAAAACAGCATTTCTCACTTAAGGTGTTGACGATTAATATTCATAAAGGCTTCACAGCATTTAATCGCCGCTTCATTTTACCGGAACTGCGCGACGCTGTACGCACCGTCAGCGCGGATATTGTCTGCCTGCAGGAGGTGATGGGCGCGCACGAAGTGCATCCGATGCACGTAGAAAACTGGCCCGATACGCCCCACTACGAATTTCTGGCGGATACTATGTGGAGCGATTACGCCTACGGGCGCAACGCGGTTTACCCGGAAGGGCATCACGGCAATGCGGTGCTGTCGCGTTTTCCCATTGAGCATTACGAAAACCGCGACGTCTCCGTCGGTGAAAGTGAAAAACGTGGGCTGCTTTACTGCCGTATCGCCCCGCCGGATCTGACATTCCCCATCCACGTAGGCTGTGTGCATCTCGGCCTGCGGGAGGCGCACCGCCAGGCGCAGCTGCAGATGCTCGCCGAGTGGACCAACGCCCTGCCGGAAGGCGAGCCGGTGGTGGTCGCGGGCGATTTCAACGACTGGCGGCAGCGGGCGAATCATCCGCTGAAGGCCGAAGCCGGGCTGGAGGAGATATTCACCCGCGCCCACGGCAGGCCAGCGCGCACGTTCCCGGTGCGCTTTCCCCTGCTGCGCCTTGACCGCATCTACGTAAAAAATGCTCACGCCAGCAGCCCAACCGCGCTGGCGCTTCTTAACTGGCGACATCTGTCTGACCATGCCCCGCTCAGCGCGGAGATACACCTATGAAATGTACATGGCAGGAAGGAAACCGTATTACGCTGCTGGAAAATGGTGATAACTATTATCCGGCCGTCTTTGAGGCTATCGATCGCGCCCGGCAGAGGGTGATCCTTGAAACTTTTATCTGGTTCGAAGACGACGTTGGCAAGCAACTGCACAGCGTATTGCTGCGCGCCGCCCAGCGCGGTATCAAAATCGAAGTGCTGCTCGACGGCTACGGTTCGCCCGACCTCAGCAAAGAGTTTGTCAGCGAACTGACCTCCGCTGGGGTGGTATTCCGTTACTACGATCCCGGCCCGCGCCTGTTTGGCATGCGCACCAACCTTTTCCGCCGTATGCACCGCAAAATTGTGGTGATCGATGAGACCGTGGCGTTTGTCGGCGGCATTAACTACTCCGCCGAGCACATGTCGGACTACGGTCCTGAGGCCAAGCAGGACTATGCCATTCGGATCGAAGGCCCGGTGGTGCAGGATATTTTGCTGTTTGAACTGGAGAACCTGCCCGGAAAAGAGGCAGTGCGCCGCTGGTGGCGACGCCGTCATCGCCCGGAAGAGAACCGCCATCCCGGCGAGGCCCAGGCGCTGTTTGTCTGGCGCGATAACGGCGAGCACCGGGACGATATCGAACGCCACTACCTGAAGATGCTGGCGAACGCGAAGCGCGAGGTGATTATCGCCAACGCCTACTTCTTCCCCGGCTACCGCCTGCTGCACGCTATGCGCAGCGCCGCACGCCGTGGGGTACGCGTGAAGCTAATCGTTCAGGGCGAGCCGGATATGCCGATTGTGAAGGTGGGCGCGCGCCTGCTCTATAACTATCTGGTGAAAGGCGGCGTGCAGATATACGAATATCGCCGCCGACCGCTGCACGGCAAGGTGGCACTCATGGACGATCACTGGGCGACCGTCGGCTCCAGCAACCTCGACCCGCTGAGTTTGTCCCTTAACCTGGAAGCCAACCTGATCATCCACGACCGTCAGTTTAACCACACCCTGCGAGAGAACCTTCACGGACTTATCGTCAACGACTGTGTGCGGGTGGATGAAACCATGGTGCCCAAACGCACATGGTGGAACCTGGGCATCGGCGTGGTGGTGTTCCACTTCCTGCGCCACTTCCCGGCCATGGTAGGCTGGCTGCCTGCGCATACCCCAAAACTTGAACTGGTGGACCCACCGGTGCAGCCCGAAATGGAAACCCAGGACCGCGTAGAAGCGGAAAATGGAGGGAAAACCTGATGTCAAAATCCCATCCCCGCTGGCGTCTGGCGAAGAAGATCCTCACCTGGCTGTTCTTTATTGCCGTCGCCGTGCTGCTGGTCGTGTATGCCCAGAAAGTTGACTGGGAAGAGGTCTGGAAGGTAATTCGCAACTATAACCGCATGGTGCTGCTGAGCGCCGTCGGGCTGGTGATTGTGAGTTATCTGATGTACGGCTGCTATGACCTGCTAGGACGCGCCTACTGCGGCCATAAGCTGGCCAAACGCCAGGTGATGCTGGTGTCGTTTATCTGCTACGCCTTTAACCTGACGCTCAGCACCTGGGTCGGTGGGATTGGCATGCGCTATCGCCTTTACTCGCGCCTCGGGCTGCCGGGCGGCACCATCACCCGCATTTTCTCGCTGAGTATTACCACCAACTGGCTGGGCTATATTCTGCTCGGCGGGGTGATATTCACTGTCGGCGTGGTGCAGCTCCCGGCGCACTGGTATATCGACGAAGCCACGCTGCGTATTCTGGGTGTAGTGCTGCTGCTGATCATTGCCGTGTATCTCTGGGCCTGCGCATTTGCCAAACGTCGCCATATCACCATCAAAAAGCAAAAGCTGGTGCTGCCGTCGTGGAAATTTGCGGTTCTGCAAATGGCGGTCTCCAGCGCGAACTGGATGGCGATGGGGGCCATTATCTGGCTGCTGATTGGCGAAGACGTGAATTACTTCTTCGTGCTCGGCGTGCTGCTGGTGAGCAGTATTGCCGGGGTTATCGTGCACATTCCCGCCGGGATCGGCGTGCTGGAGGCGGTGTTTATTGCGCTGCTTGCCGGAGAGCATGTCTCGCAGGGAGCCATTATTGCCGCCCTGCTTGCGTATCGCATGATCTACTACTTCCTGCCGCTGGCGCTGGCCACGGTGTGCTATCTGGCTCTGGAAAGTCGTGCGAAGAAGCTGCGGGCGAAAAACGAGAAGGCGATGGCGAAATAAAAGCAAAACGGCAACCTTGTTGCCGTTTTTAGTGTGTGTTCCCTCTCCCGTGGGAGAGGGTCAGGGTGAGGGCATCAGACCGCACCGTCACCCGTGAAAAACTTATCGACGATTCCCCAGAATACGCAGCAGCATCAGGAACAGGTTGATAAAGTCCAGATACAGCGTCAGCGCGCCAAGAATGGAGTATTTGCGCAGGGTGGTGCCGTCGCGCACGTCAATCTGGTTGCCAATGTTTTTCAGCTTCTGCGTGTCGTACGCCGTCAGCCCCACAAAGACCACCACGCCGATATAGGTCACGGCCCACATCAGCGCCTCGCTTTTGAGCCACAGGTTGACCAGCGACGCCAGCACAATCCCAATCAGCCCCATAAACAGCATGCTGCCTAAACCGCTCAGGTCACGTTTGGTGGTGTAACCGTAAAGACTCATCGCACCGAACATTCCCCCGGCCACCACGAAGGTGCTGGCGATGGAAGAGTAGGTATAAACGATGAAGATGCTGGAGAGCGTCAGCCCCGTCAGCGCCGAATAGAGCATAAAGAGCGTGGTCGCCATGCCAGCGCTGAGCTTATGCACCAGCCCTGAAAGCACGAATACCAATGCCAGCTGCGCGATAATCAACCCAAAGAAGGTGATTTTGCTGGAGAAGATAAACATCATCAGCTCGGGTGTGTTTGCCGCATACCACGCGATAAACGCGGTCAACAGCAGGCCGACCGTCATCCAGCCGTAAACCTGAGCCATATACGTCTGCAGGCCGCTACGGGTCTGCTGTACTATCGAATCGGAACGCGGAAATCGGTCCATGATTCACTCCTGATTAAGTAGAGACACACGTTAAGACTAACACATCTGCGTCAACCTGTTACCAACGGCTGGCGGCCTGTTTGTCGCTGTCGCGCGACTCTACCCAGCGGTCGCCTTCCGGCGTCGCTTCACGCTTCCAGAACGGGGCTTTTGTTTTGAGGTAATCCATAATGAACTCCCCCGCCGCAAAGGCGCTGCTGCGGTGTGCGCTGGTCACGCCAACAAACACAATCTCTTCGCCCGGCCACATTTCGCCGATGCGATGGATAACCGTGACGCGCCCGAGCGGCCAGCGGCCCCGCGCTTCAACGACGATCTCCGCGAGGGATTTCTCGGTCATGCCCGGATAGTGCTCCAGGGTTAACGCCTTGACGCTGTCGCCGAGGTTATGGTTACGCACTTTGCCGGTAAAGGTGACGACAGCGCCATCTTCATCGCGCTCGGCCAGCCAGGCATATTCCGTGCCGACGTTAAAGCGGTCGGGGCTGACCAGAATTCGGGTGTCGTCCATATCAGCCCCCCGTGACGGGCGGGAAGAACGCCACTTCATCACCCGCCGTCAGCGGATGGCTAAACTCAACCAGCGTCTGGTTAACGGCGGCCAGCAGCTTGCCTTCGTCCAGCGCCAGCGCCCAGCGATCGCCCTGTGCCGCAAGGTGCGCGCGCAGCGCGGCTACGTTTTCAAAGGGGGTATCAAGCGTCAGACTGTCGGTATCAACCAGCTCACGAACCTGCGCAAAAAAGAGCACCTTAATCATGGCTGTCCACCTTAAAATCACCGGATTTGCCGCCGCTTTTCGCCAGCAGGCGAACCGGGCCAATAACCATATCTTTCTGCACGGCCTTGCACATGTCGTAGATGGTCAACGCCGCAACGGAGGCCGCCGTCAACGCTTCCATCTCCACGCCGGTTTTACCGGTTAAGCGACAAAGCGACTCAATGCGCACGCGGCTGTGTTCCGGCTGCGCCTGCAGATTGACTTCAACCTTGCTGAGCATCAGCGGGTGGCAGAGCGGGATTAACTCCCAGGTGCGTTTTGCCGCCTGAATACCGGCAATGCGGGCGGTGGCAAAGACGTCGCCCTTGTGGTGGCTACCGTCAATGATCATTGCCAGGGTGTCTGGCAGCATGGTGACAAAGGCTTCGGCACGCGCTTCGCGCACCGTTTCCGCTTTGGCAGAGACGTCGACCATATGCGCTTCGCCAGCGGCGTTAATGTGGGTCAGTTGCGACATAGCTTATTTCTTCAAATGAGGATGGAAATTACACGGACGGGTACGGGCATCAAGCTGTGGCGCGATGATGTTCTCCCACGCGGTACGGCAGGCTTTGGTCGAGCCTGGCATGGCGAAAATCAGCGTCTTATTGGCGATCCCCGCCACGGCGCGGGACTGCAGCGTGGAGGTGCCAATCTCTTCAAACGAGAGCATACGGAACACTTCACCAAATCCTTCTACTTCGCGGTCAAACAGCGGCAGCAACGCTTCCGGGGCCTGGTCGCCCGCGGTGAAACCGGTGCCGCCGGTAATCAGCACCACCTGCACTTCATCGCTGGCGATCCACTGTGACACCTGCGCGCGAATGGCGTAGCGGTTCTCTTTCACAATGGCTTTATCCACGATCTGGTGCCCGGCGTCGTGCGCCGCGTCGCGCAGCCAGTGGCCGGAGGTGTCGTCCTCTTCGCCACGGCGCTCGGAAACGGTAAGAATGGCAATGCGTGTCGGGATAAATTCTGCGCTTACCTGACTCATCTTCTGGTTCCTTCTTAAAGCTGATTACCCGCCAATGTAGGACAGGTTCTGAGTAATACCGGTGTTGCCCTGATGCAGGAAGTGGGTCTGCTTTTTGTGCGTCAGCGCCTCGGAAATACGCGCTTCAAGCGCCTCCTGCTGAGCATCGTTCTCCAGCAGATCGCGCAGATCCACACCGCCGTCGCCGAACAGGCACAAATGCAGTTTGCCGATGGACGAGACGCGCAGGCGGTTGCAGCTGGCGCAGAAGTCTTTTTCATACGGCATGATAAGCCCTATTTCCCCTTCGTAATCGGGGTGACAAAAGACCTGCGCCGGGCCATCGCTGCGCTGGCGGATCTGGTGGATCCAGCCGCGTCGCAGCAGCGCGTCGCGCAGCACCATGCCGGAAATATGATGGCGGCGGAACAGTTCGCTGCCTTCGCCGGTTTCCATCAGCTCAATAAAACGCAGTTGAATGCGGCGCGGTTTGATCCACGCCAGGAAGGTGTCCAGCTGGTGATGGTTCACATCACGCATCAGAACCGTGTTGACTTTGACTTTATCGAAACCGGCTGCAAACGCCGCGTCAATGCCGTCCATAACCTGACGGAACTTGTCCTGTCCGGTGATGGCGTGAAACTGGCGCGCGTCGAGGCTGTCCACGCTGACGTTAATCGCCGTCAGGCCCGCATCGCGCCAGGCCGCCACGTCACGGGCCATACGGTAGCCGTTAGTGGTCACGGCAATTTGCCGGATGCGCTCATTTTCGCGCACGGCGGCAATAATGTCGGGGAAATCGCGACGCAGAGAAGGCTCACCGCCGGTCAGACGGACTTTTTCAGTACCGAGTTCTGAGAACGCGCGCGTAACGCGACGCACTTCATCGACGGAGAGAAAACCGTTATTGGTGACGCTGCCCGGCTTGTAGCCGTCAGGCAGACAGTAGGTGCAACGGAAGTTGCACACATCGGTAATCGACAGACGTAAGTAGAAAAACTTACGCGCGAAAGCATCAGTAAGTTGTGAAGCCATGTACACCTTTCCAGATACGGGAGGCACAGTCATTTCTTTCTGTACCCTGGTGGCAATCCGCCACGGCCAGAGCGCCATATCTGTTCGACACAGGCGCTAAGGCTAGAGTGTATGTTTTCAAATTTGAAAACGTGGTTAAGGCGATAGTAGCGCGTAAATCACCACTTCGCCATTCTCGCTTTTCGCTATATAATTCTCTACATAACGTCACGATCGTGCATTTTAACGACAGAATACCTAAAAACCGCAATTTCGCATTGATTTACGTCATTATGCATCGGGTCAGCAATCGTCTTTTCGAGGTAGTTGGGTTACTGTTACGCGGTCAGAACCTCATAAGGAAAATAAATGCGCAATCGCACTTTTGCCGATCTTGACCGGGTGGTCGCTCTGGGCGGAGGCCACGGCCTGGGCAGGGTCATGTCCTCATTATCCTCACTCGGCTCGCGGCTGACAGGGATAGTGACAACGACGGATAACGGAGGCTCGACGGGACGGATCCGCCGTGCGGAAGGCGGGATTGCCTGGGGCGATATGCGCAACTGTCTGAATCAGTTAATCACCGAACCCAGCGTGGCGTCCGCCATGTTTGAGTACCGTTTTGGTGGAAATGGCGAGCTTTCGGGGCATAACCTCGGAAACCTGATGTTAAAGGCGCTGGACCACCTGAGCGTGCGCCCTCTCGAAGCGATCAATTTGATTCGTAATCTGCTGAAAGTGGATGCGTTTCTGATCCCCATGTCAGAGCAACCGGTCGATTTAATGGCGATCGATGCTGAAGGACATGAAGTGTATGGCGAAGTAAATATCGACCAGCTTCTGCTGCCGCCAAAAGAGCTCATGACCTACCCCAGCGTGCCGGCCACGCGGGAAGCCGTCGAGGCGATTGGCGAAGCGGATCTTATCCTGATTGGCCCCGGCAGTTTTTACACCAGCCTGATGCCGCTGTTACTGGTGAAGGAGCTGGCCCAGGCGCTGCGCAGAACGCCCGCACCGATGGTGTATATCGGTAACTTAGGCCGCGAACTCAGTCCGGCGGCAGCGAGCCTGTCGCTGGGGGACAAACTGGATCTGATGGAGCAGTACGTCGGCAAGAAAATCATCGACGGCGTGGTGGTGGGGCCAAAAGTGGATGTCTCCGGCATTGGCGATCGCGTGGTGGTGCAGGAGCCGCTGGAGGCGAGCGATATCAAATATCGCCACGACCGCCACCTGCTGCGCGACGCGCTGGAAAAGGCGATTCAGGCGTTAGGTTAGGTACGTTTTTGCGGCCTGATGCCCTCACCCACCGGGAGAGGGAAAAAGTAGGCCCGGTAAGCGCAGTGTCACCGGGCAAAAACCACTTACGATGCCGCGATGAACAGATCCCTCAGCTGATGCAGCTGGTCGCGGATTTGCGCGGCCTCCTCGAACTCCAGATTCTGCGCGTGCTGCATCATCTGCCCTTCCAGCTCGTGGATCTTCTGCTGCAACGCTTTCGGCGTCAGCGCGACGGTATCCTCTTCCACCACTGGACGGGCTTTCCCGCGCCCTTTGGTTTTGGTCTTCGCAATGTTCTGACCCAGCGCCAGAATATCCACCACTTTCTTGTTCAGACCCTGAGGCGTGATGCCGTGCTCTTCGTTGTAGCGCTGCTGCTTCTCGCGGCGACGTTCCGTTTCGCCAATCGCTTTCGCCATTGACGGGGTGATCTTATCGCCGTACAGGATGGCCTTACCGTTAACGTTACGGGCGGCACGGCCAATGGTCTGAATGAGTGAACGTTCAGAACGCAGGAAGCCCTCTTTGTCGGCGTCGAGGATCGCAACCAGCGACACCTCTGGCATGTCCAGGCCTTCTCGCAGAAGGTTGATGCCCACCAGCACGTCAAACTCGCCAAGGCGCAGGTCGCGGATGATCTCCATACGCTCAACGGTATCGATGTCCGAGTGCAGATACCGCACCTTCTCGCCGTGCTCTTCCAGATATTCGGTCAGGTCTTCGGCCATACGTTTGGTCAGCGTGGTGACCAGTACGCGCTCGTTAATAGCGGAGCGGATACGGATCTCCGAGAGCAGATCGTCCACCTGGGTGGCGACAGGACGCACCTCGATAATCGGGTCGAGCAGCCCGGTCGGACGCACCACCTGATCAACCACATCCTCGCCGGATTTTTCCAGCTCGTAGTTGCCCGGCGTTGCCGACACGTAGATGGTTTGCGGCGCGAGGGCCTCAAACTCTTCAAACTTCATCGGGCGGTTATCCAGCGCCGACGGTAGGCGGAAGCCATACTCCACCAGCGTCTCTTTACGCGCGCGGTCGCCGCGATACATCCCGCCGATTTGCGGGATGGTGACGTGGGATTCGTCGATCACCAGCAGGCCATCCGCAGGAAGATAGTCAAACAGCGTCGGCGGTGCTTCGCCCGGCCCGCGCCCGGAGAGGTAGCGCGAGTAGTTTTCGATGCCTGAGCAGTAGCCCAGCTCGTTCATCATCTCCAGGTCAAACTGGGTTCGCTGGCTTAAACGCTGCTCTTCGAGCAGCTTATTGTTCGCCAGCAGCACCTTACGGCGGTCTGCCAGCTCGACCTTGATATCTTCCATCGCCTGCACGATACGCTCGCGCGGCGTGACGTAGTGCGTTTTAGGGTAGACGGTAAAGCGCTGGATTACTGATTCAATGTGCCCCGTCAGCGGGTCGAACAGCGACAGCCGCTCAACCTCTTCGTCGAACAGCTCCACGCGCAGGGCCATGTCGTCCGATTCCGCCGGGAAGATATCAATTACCTCGCCGCGCACGCGGAACGTGCCGCGCTGGAAAGCCTGGTCGTTGCGGGTGTACTGCAGCTCTGCCAGGCGGCGCAGGATCGCACGCTGGTCGATAATCATCCCCACCGTGAGGTGAAGCATCATCTTCAGGTACAGATCCGGGTCGCCCAGGCCGTAGATGGCCGAGACCGACGCGACCACCACCACATCACGCCGCTCAAGCAGCGCTTTGGTGGCCGACAGACGCATCTGTTCGATGTGTTCGTTCACTGAGGCATCTTTTTCGATAAAGGTGTCAGAGCTGGGAACGTAGGCTTCCGGCTGGTAGTAATCGTAGTAAGAGACGAAATACTCCACCGCGTTTTCCGGGAAGAACTCTTTCATCTCGCCGTAAAGCTGTGCCGCGAGGGTTTTGTTGGGTGCCAGCACCATGGTTGGGCGCTGCAGGTCGGCAATCACGTTGGCGACGGTAAAGGTTTTACCCGAGCCGGTCACCCCCAGCAGCGTCTGGTGTGCAAGCCCATCTTCCAGCCCCTCTTCCAGGCGGCGAATCGCCTCAGGCTGATCCCCCGATGGACGGAAAGCGGAATTCAATTTGAACGGTTTACTCATGGCAACGACCTGATGACGGATTTAGCGGCAGACGTGTAATTTTACTCCTTGTTGCCAGGATTGCCAGTAAAAAACACTGGATGAAAAACCAGTAGCATGTCAGGATATTTAGCATAGCAGCCGGATGATGAGCGTAAACCCGGTCGAAATTTCGACAGGGACGAGATAAAACACCAGCGTTCGCGGTTATCCCCAAAAATTTTCCTTTTTTAACATTTGTCAAGCTACGTAATGAAAGTTTTATGGCAGTGGATGACAGTTTAGTGACGGCAATTGCTTTTATCTAACAAGTTGATTAACAGAGGATATTTCCGAAAGCCGCGTTTCGCATCAATTCAGGCTTAAGCCGCGTATTCTCTCGCTTATCGCGTGTTTTCTAACTCTCATACACAAGGTTATCCACAGGAATAGTGGATAACTGCGTGCAGCCCATACAGACCGCCGCTCGGCAACGTCCCGGTTTTTCCCACGAAGCGGCTGCAAAAAAATTTTATCACCCTTTTTTGACGCGCAAGCGCGAGGTTTATCCTTATGGACTGGCGAGATCTTAATCACATTTCTGCAATGCGCTAAGGTCAAGGTATTTCCCGGTTTCAGCATTTTCTGCGTTGCCGCTGAGCCACGGGATCTCCCCCAGAAGCGGCGCGGGCAGCATTCGCTTAAGCGTTGCCAGATACTCCGGATGACGTTTGCCCGGTGCGACCACATCGTTCGCGATCCAGCCAGCCAGACGCAGGCCTGCCTGCTGCACGGCCTGCGCGGTCAACACCGCGTGGTTGATACAGCCAAGCTTAACGCCGACCACCAGAATTACCGGCAACCGCTCAGCCTCAACCCAGTCGGCAAAAGTTTGCTGCTCTGAGAGTGGCGTAAACCAGCCGCCCGCCCCTTCCACCAGCACCCAGTCCGCCTGTTCTTCCAGGGCACGCAGCCCGGCCGAGAGTACGTCAAACGCAATCGGACGCCCCTCGTCCGCGCTGATGATGTGCGGTGAGGTTGGCTCCGCGAAGGTATAGGGATTCACCGCCGCATAGGCCAGGTCGATACTGCTGTTACGCTGGAGCGCCAGCGCGTCGGTGTTACGCAGGCCTTCCGGCGTCATCTCGCTGCCGGAGGCCACAGGCTTAAACCCCGCGGTCTTTTTTCCCAGCCGACGGGCAGCCTGCAGCAGTGCCGCGCTGGCAACCGTTTTGCCCACTTCCGTATCCGTACCGGTCACAAAATAGCGTTCAGTCACGTTCGATAATCCCATGAAAAAGTTGATAAGAGAGCGGGAACGCGCCCCGCTGCTGTGGCCACGCCAGCCCCAGGCGCTGCAACTGACCGCGCGTGAGCGGTTTTTGCTCGCGCCCGGCGTGCAGGTGCGTTGCGCCAATGCCCTTGAGTGAGCGCATGGCGCTGAGGGCATCGCGGAAGTCCAACGTGACCGTTTGTACCCTGCTTCGGTAACGCCAGCCTGCCAGCGCCCTCAGCACCTCGTCGTGCGACAGGAAGCGGTTAGCGTGCGGACGATCGTCCACGGCTTTCCAGGCCTGATTAAGCTCCGGCAGAGAACTGTCGAGCAGGGTGGTAAACGCCACCTTGCCGCCTGGTTTCGCCACGCGATAAAGCTCCCCCAGCGCGTGCGGCAGGCTGCTACACCACTGCACCGCCAGATGGCTCCAGACCAGGTCGAATTGCCCGTCAGGCAGCGCGATGGCTTCAATATCGGCAACCAGATAGCGGTCAGCCGACTGCTGCTGGCGCGCCTCGTTGAGCATCTGCTCCGAAAGATCGAGCGCTGTCACCGTGCTTCCCGACTGCCGCCAGTAGCGGCTGTTCGCGCCCGGCCCGCATCCCGCATCCAGGACCTGCGCAAATTGACCGCCTCCCAGCGCGGCCAGCAGCCCTTGTGCGCTCTGGCGCTGCAGTTCGTCGTGCTGCGAGTAGCTTTGCGCCGCCCGGCCAAACGCGGCGGCGATGGCCTGCTTATTGACTGGCGTCATCGAGCGCCTCCAGCAGTGCGTCGATATCCTGCGACTCGTGGGCCGCCGTGAGGGTTAAGCGCAACCGCGCGGTGCCCGGCGGAACGGTGGGAGGCCGAATGGCGGTGACCCACATTCCGCGATCGCGCAGCGTCTGCGCCAGGCTCAGCGCCCGGCTGTTTTCCCCCACGATCACCGGCTGAATGGCGCTTTGAGACTCGGCTATCCTGTAGGGAAGCGAGCCTAAACCCCGGCGAAAACGCGCAATATGTTCAGCCAGACGCTGCCTGCGCTCCGCCCCTTCCGCGCACCGGATCACCGACAGCGATGCCGATAACGCCACGGCCTGTGCCGGAGGCATGCTGGTGCTGTAGATCAGGTGCCGGGCAAACTGTAAGAAATAATCCGCCACCGGATCGCTGCACAGCACCGCCGCCCCGCTCACGCCGAAGCCTTTGCCAAACGTCACGATCAGCAGTTCCGGCCTGACGCGCTGTTGATATGCGCTTCCGCGCCCCTCATCGCCCATTACCGCGATGCCGTGGGCATCGTCGACCAGTAGCCAGGCGTTATGCTTCCGGGCCGCGTCATGCAGGGCGCGCAGCGGTGCGCTGTCACCGTCCATGCTAAACACCCCTTCCGTGACCACCAGCTGCTGGCCGGCGCAAGGTTTCTGAAGCAGGGCGTGGAGGTGCCCGACGTCGTTATGCGTAAAGCGTCGCAACTGCGCCGGGCTTAACCCCGCCGCCTCCAGCAGCGAGGCGTGGCTTAGGCGGTCGGCGACAATCCGATCCTCTTTGCCCGTCATTGCCGCAATCACCGCCTGATTCGCGGCAAAGCCAGAGATAAACAGCAGCGCACGCGGGTAGCCCAGCCAGTCGGCCAGCTCCGCTTCCAGCGTCTGATGCGCCGTGGTGTAGCCGCTGACGTGGCCCGAACCGCCGCTGCCCACACCGTATCGCTCCGCCCCGCGTTGCCACGCGCGGATGACGTGTGGGTGCTGGCTGAGGCCGAGATAATCATTGCTGGAAAAATTGCAAAAGCGTTGGTTATCACGCGTGAGAAAACGGCCTGCGCCGTTCTCCACCACGCAGCGCACGCGCAACGCCTCCGCCGCCCGACGCTCGTCGAGCGCGGACTGGATACGTGCCTGCCAGGTCATACTGAGGCCGCGTTGTAAAACTGTTCCGTGTCGGCGTTGAAAATCTGCCGCTCCAGCATCTGCTGCTGTTCGTTATCCCCCGTCAGCACCTCGGTCTGATGCGATCTCAGGCCGAGTTTGCGGAACAGCTGGACGTCTTTGTCCTCTTCCGGGTTTGGCGTGGTCAGCAGCTTGCAGCCGTAGAAAATGGAGTTGGCGCCGGCCATAAAGCACATCGCCTGCGTCTGCTCGTTCATCTGCTCGCGTCCCGCCGAGAGGCGCACGTACGAGGTCGGCATCATGATGCGCGCAACGGCGATGGTGCGAATAAAATCAAAGGCGTCCACGTCGTCGTTATCCGCCAGCGGCGTCCCTTTCACCTTCACCAGCATGTTGATCGGCACGCTTTCCGGCGGTGTCGGCAGGTTAGCAAGCTGGAGCAGCAGGCCGGCACGATCTTTCACCGTCTCGCCCAGCCCCACGATCCCGCCCGAGCACACTTTGATGCCCGCATCACGCACCTTGTCCAGGGTATCCAGTCGCTCCTGATAGGTGCGCGTGGTGATGATGTTGCCATAAAACTCCGGCGAGGTGTCGAGGTTGTGGTTGTAGTAGTCCAGCCCGGCCGCAGACAGGCGCTGTGCCTGCTCGTCGTTCAGCGTGCCCAGCGTCATACAGGCTTCCAGCCCCATCTCCTTCACCCCTTTCACCATCTGCTCCAGATAGGGCATATCGCGGTCGTGCGGGTTCTTCCATGCCGCGCCCATGCAGAAGCGGGTGGAGCCTGCATTTTTGGCCTTACGCGCCGAGTCGAGCACCTGCTCTACCTCCATCAGACGCTCGGTTTCGAGACCGGTTTTGTAGCGGGCGCTCTGCGGGCAATATTTGCAGTCTTCCGGGCATGCGCCGGTCTTGATCGACAGCAGCGTGCTGACCTGCACATGGCGTGGGTCAAAGTGTTGACGGTGTACCTGCTGCGCTTCGAACATCAGCTCCAGGAAGGGTTTGTTGAATAACTCAGTGACTTGCGACATCGTCCAGCGTGGATGGTGAGCCATTTAGCGTCTCCAAAGGGTTTTGTTAATTGTGGGTTCGGTTTATACTTGTAAACCTAATTCTTTTCAAAATGGTTTACAAGTCAATTATGACCCAGGACGATCTCGACTTCGACAAGCTGCATATCTGGCACCCTTACACCTCCACGACCCGCCCCCTGCCCGTTTACCCGGTTGCGTCTGCTCACGGATGCGAGCTGCATCTCGCCAGCGGCGACGTGCTGGTCGACGGTATGTCCTCCTGGTGGGCGACGATCCATGGGTATAACCATCCGCGCCTGAACGCGGCGATGAAAACGCAGATTGACCGCATGTCGCACGTCATGTTTGGCGGCATTACCCATCAGCCGGCGGTGGATGTCTGCCGTCGTCTGGTGGCGATGACCCCCGACGCGCTGGAGTGCGTTTTCCTCGCCGATACCGGCTCCGTGTCCGTAGAGGTGGCGATGAAGATGGCGTTGCAGTACTGGCATGCGAAGGGCGAGCCGCGCCAGCGCTTCCTGACCTTCCGTAACGGCTATCACGGCGATACCTTTGGGGCGATGTCGGTCTGCGATCCGGATAACTCCATGCACAGTCTGTGGAAGGGATACCTGCCGGAAAACCTGTTTGCCCCCGCGCCGCAGAGTCGTTTCGACGGTGAGTGGGACGAGGCGGACATAGTGGGTTTTGCGCGTCTGATGGCAGCGCACCGCCATGAGATCGCCGCGGTTATTCTGGAGCCGATTGTTCAGGGCGCGGGCGGAATGCGCATCTATCACCCGGAGTGGCTCAAGCGCATTCGTAAGATGTGCGATCGCGAGGGCATTCTGCTGATCGCGGATGAAATTGCCACCGGCTTTGGTCGCACCGGCAAACTGTTCGCCTGTGACCACGCGGGGATCACGCCGGACATTCTGTGCCTGGGCAAAGCCTTAACCGGCGGGACCATGACGCTGTCCGCGACGCTTGCCACCCGCCACGTCGCGGACACCATCAGCGATGGCGAAGCGGGATGCTTTATGCACGGCCCCACGTTTATGGGCAATCCACTGGCCTGTGCGGTGGCAAGCGAAAGCCTCGCGATGCTGGAGAGCGGCGAGTGGCAAACGCAGGTGGCGGCAATCGAGGCGCAGCTCAAACAGGAACTGCACATCGCTTCGGATTCAGAGTTCGTCGCCGACGTGCGGGTGATCGGGGCGATTGGTGTGATTGAAACCACGCACCCGGTGAACATGGCGGCGCTACAGCGCTTCTTCGTTGAGCACGGCGTCTGGGTACGACCGTTCGGCAAGCTGATCTACCTGATGCCGCCGTATATCATTACCCAGGATCAGCTACGTAAATTAACTACCGCGGTCGTTACCGCTGTTAACATTCACGCGCATTTCACGATTTAACCCTATAGGTTACACTTCGTGAACGAGTGATTAACGAGGGTAAACCGTATGAAAATCATCAGTAAAGATTTGCGCGACGGCGAGAAACTGCCGGAACGTCACGTTTTCAACGGCATGGGCTATCAGGGGGATAATATCTCCCCGCATCTGGCCTGGGATGATGTGCCTGCGGGAACCAAAAGCTTTGTCGTCACCTGCTACGACCCGGACGCCCCAACCGGCTCCGGCTGGTGGCACTGGATTGTGGCTAACCTGCCTGCAGAAACCCGCGTGCTGCCGCAAGGTTCCGGCTCTGATCTGGTCGCCCTGCCAGAGGGCGCTATTCAGACGCGCACAGACTTTGGCAAAGCGGGTTACGGCGGCGCGGCTCCGCCAAAAGGGGAGACGCATCGCTACATCTTTACGGTGCATGCCCTCGACGTGGATCGCATTGAGGTGGATGAAGGTGCGAGCGGTGCGATGGTGGGCTTTAACGTGCATTTCCATACGCTGGGCAGTGCGTCGATCACGGCGATGTATTCGTAAAAAAAGCCGGGTGGCGGCTACGCCTTACCCGGCCTACGTGGCACAGATGTAGGCCCGGTAAGCGCAGCGCCACCGGGCAAAAAATCACAACACCGAAGGCACCAGCCCCACCAGCCTGCCCTCTTCCAGCAGCGCCATCGCCTTATCAATGTCCGGCGCAAAGAAGCGATCGTCGTCGTAATGCGTGACATGTTCGCGTAATTCGTGCCGCGCCTGCTCCAGCAGCGGGCTGGATTTCAGCCCTTCGCGCAGATCGATCCCCTGACATGCCGCCAGCCACTCAACCGCCAGCACGCCGCGGGTGTTGGACGCCATCTCCCACAGGCGGCGTCCGGCGGCGGGGGCCATCGAAACATGGTCTTCCTGATTGGCTGATGTTGGCAGGCTGTCCACGCTGTGCGGATGCGACAGCGCTTTATTCTCGCTTGCCAGCGCGGCGGCGGTGACCTGGGCGATCATAAAGCCCGAGTTTACCCCGCCGTTACGCACCAGGAACGGCGGCAGCTGGGACATGTGTTTGTCCATCATCAGCGCAACACGCCGTTCGGAGAGGGCACCGATTTCGGCAATCGCCAGCGCAATATTATCTGCCGCCATCGCCACGGGTTCGGCATGGAAGTTGCCGCCGGAAATCACCTCGTTTTCTTCGGCAAACACCAGCGGGTTATCCGACACGGCGTTGGCTTCGACCAGCAGCACCTCTGCCGCCTGGCGCAGCTGCGTCAGGCAGGCGCCCATCACCTGCGGCTGGCAGCGCAGCGAGTACGGGTCTTGCACCTTGTCGCAGTTGTGGTGAGATTCCGCGATGTCGCTGGAGTCGGTCAGCAGATGGCGGTACATCGCCGCCGCATCAATCTGCCCGCGCTGTCCGCGCACGTCATGAATACGCGCATCAAACGGACGACGAGAGCCGAGCACCGCTTCGGTGGTCAGCGCGCCGCAGACCACCGCAGAGGCGAAAAGGTCTTCCGCTTCAAACAGGCCGCGCAGCGCAAAGGCCGTGGAGGCCTGCGTGCCGTTGAGCAGCGCCAGCCCCTCTTTGGCCGCCAGCGTAATCGGCGTTAATCCGGCTTTTTGCAGCGCCTCTTTGGCGGGAAGCCACTCCCCCTGCCAGCGCGCCTTCCCTTCGCCCAGCAGCAGCAGCGACATATGCGCCAGCGGGGCGAGATCGCCGGAGGCGCCAACCGAGCCTTTCGCCGGGATCCACGGATAAACATTGGCATTCACCAGCGCCATCAGGGCCTGGATCACGCTCAGACGAATGCCGGAAAACCCGCGTGCCAGGCTGTTGATTTTGAGCACCATCATCAGGCGGACAATATTATCGTCCAGCGGCTGGCCGACGCCTGCCGCATGGGAAAGCACCAGCGAGCGCTGTAAATTTTCAAGGTCATGCGTTGCGATACGGGTCTGGGCCAGCAGGCCAAAACCGGTATTGATACCGTAGGCGGTGCGCCCTTCGGCCACAATGGCCTCGACGCAGGCCACGCTGTCGTTAATTGCCGCGTGGGCATTTTCATCAAGCGAAAGGGTCACCGGCTGACGCCAGACGTGACGCAGCTGCTTCAGCGTCAGCGAGCCAGGAGTGAGTGTTAAGGCGTTCATTGATGCTTTCCTTGTGTGGCAGGGACCATCGGCAGGTTGAGCCCCTGCTCTCTGGCACAGTCAATCGCAATCTCGTAACCCGCATCCGCGTGACGCATCACGCCGGTTGCCGGGTCGTTGTGCAGGACGCGCGCGATACGCGCGGCGGCTTCATCCGTTCCGTCACAGACGATGACCATGCCCGAGTGCTGGGAGAAGCCCATCCCCACGCCGCCGCCGTGGTGTAAAGAGACCCAGGTGGCGCCGCTGGCGGTATTCAGTAAGGCGTTGAGCAGCGGCCAGTCGGAGACCGCATCGGACCCGTCGCGCATGGCTTCGGTTTCCCGGTTTGGGCTGGCAACAGAGCCAGAATCCAGATGGTCACGACCAATGACAATCGGCGCGGAGACTTCCCCACTGCGCACCATTTCATTGAACGCCAGACCGAGTTTTTGCCGCCATTCCAGCCCCACCCAGCAGATGCGCGCCGGCAGGCCCTGGAAGTTGATACGCTCGCGCGCCATGTCCAGCCAGCGATGCAGATGTTCATCGTCGGCCACGATCGCTTTCACTTTGGCATCGGTTTTATAGATGTCTTCCGGGTCCCCGGAGAGTGCCACCCAGCGGAACGGCCCGATGCCGCGACAGAACAGCGGGCGGATATAGGCAGGGACAAAGCCCGGGAAGTCAAAGGCGTTTGCCACGCCCATCTCTTTAGCCATCTGGCGGATGTTGTTGCCGTAGTCGAAGGTCGGGATACCGCGCTCACTGAACGCGAGCATGGCAGAGACGTGTTCAGCCATCGAGCGTTTGGCGGCCAGCGCCGTGCCTTCCGGGTCGGTTTCGGCTTTCTGCTGATACTCTTCCCAGCGCCAGCCTTTCGGCAGATAGCCGTGCAGCGGATCGTGCGCGCTGGTCTGGTCGGTGACCAGATCGGGACGCACACCGCGCGCCACCAGTTCAGGGAGGATATCCGCCGCGTTAGCGCACAAGGCAATCGAAACCGCTTTCCCCTCGGCGGTATATTTTTGGATACGCGCCAGCGCGTCATCCAGATCGTTCGCCTGCTCGTCCACGTAGCGGGTGCGCAGACGGAAATCGATACGGCTCTGCTGGCATTCAATATTGAGCGAGCATGCGCCAGCGAGGGTTGCAGCCAGCGGCTGCGCGCCGCCCATGCCGCCCAGCCCGGCGGTCAGAACCCAGCGGCCCTTCAGGGAACCGTTATAGTGCTGGCGACCGGCTTCAACGAAGGTTTCGTAGGTGCCCTGCACAATTCCCTGGCTGCCGATGTAGATCCAGCTTCCCGCCGTCATCTGGCCGTACATTGCCAGCCCTCTGGCGTCCAGCTCGTTAAAGTGCTCCCAGGTGGCCCAGTGTGGTACCAGGTTGGAGTTGGCGATCAGCACGCGCGGCGCGTTTTTATGGGTTTTAAAGACGCCGACCGGCTTGCCGGACTGCACCAGCAGGGTTTCGTCGCTTTCCAGATGGGTCAGGGAATTCACAATGGCGTCATAGCATTCCCAGTTACGCGCGGCGCGGCCAATACCGCCATACACCACCAGCTCGTGGGGATTTTCCGCCACCTCGGGATCGAGGTTATTCATCAACATGCGCAGCGGGGCTTCGGTGAGCCAGCTTTTGGCAGTTAGCGTGGTGCCGCGCGGGGCGCGGACATCCTGCTGGCGATATTTATCTGACGACATTGTGTGCTCCTCATACAGGACAGATGATGTATTCAGATATACTTGTATAGACAAGCTCACACAAGGCTGGATTTAACAAAAAAGATACAATTTTGTTATATTGCGTTAGCTATCACGCTTTTTGCTTATGACATAAAGTGGCCCTGCAGCCGGTAGCGATTTCCCGGGAACAGCAGCTTCGCCTGGGACACAATCTGCGAGGAGGACCAGGTGCGACGCCGGATAAGCAGGCACGGGTCCTGCTCTTTAATCCGCAGCAGCTCGCACTCCTGCGGCGTGGCGCGAACGGCCTCGACGATGTGCTCTCCCTCGGTTAAGGGCGCCACGCGTGACAGATAGGCATGCGGCGTGGTTTGGGTGTAATCCTGCTCCAGGTACTCCGGCACGCGCTCGGCGTTGACGCAGCGGTCCTCGATTTGCACCGGAACGTCATTTTCGTAATGCACCATCACCGAGTGAAAAATCCGCGTACCTTCCTTAACGTTCAGCTCCACGGCCTGCTCCGCGCTGGCCTGCGTCGCTTCCAGTATCAGCACGTCGCAGCGGTGCTGGTGGTTACGCGCGGCGATTTCGTCCGCAATGCTGCGGATTTCAAACAGGGCGGACTGCCCTTTGGGTTCGGCGACAAAGGTACCGACTCCCTGCAGACGCACCAGCAGCCCTTCGTCGGTTAGCTCGCGTAGCGCCCGGTTGATGGTCATCCGGCTAAAGCCAAACTGCGCCACCAGCTCGGCCTCGGACGGAATGCGGTCGTGCGGTTGCCACACCCCCGTGGCGATTTTTTCGCTGATCGCCTGCTTCACCTTTTCATAAAACGGGGCAGGAGGGCTGGGTGGTTCCTGCGATGAGCGTGAAAACATGGTGATTCCTTATAGTGTTATGCCCACCAGTGAGCAATTTGCCAGGCCAGTCGGGCGGCAAGCCGCGCGCCCTGCCCGTCGCGATCGTAGTGCGGGTTAAATTCAACCAGGTCCGCCGCCGCCAGTTTTCCGCTGCGGCAGATCCGTTCGATGACGGGCATCAGATCCCGCGCGGAGACCCCTAACGCCGCGGGCGCCGAGACGGCGGGCATTTCGGCGGCAGGCAGCACGTCCAGGTCAATCGTGAGATAGACCCGATCGGCCTGAGCCAGCACCTTTTCCAGCGAGGATAACGCATCGCGCTGAAAACAGAGATCTTCCACCAGCGTGACCTTGAGCCGTTCCGCCTCATCCCACAGCGCCTGGGTGTTTGCCGCACGGCTTACCCCCAGACAGGCGTACTGAAATTCCCGCGACTGCGCGGCGCAGTAGCCTGCAAGCTGTCGAAACGGCGTGCCGGAGGTGGCGCGCTCGGCGTTGCGCAGGTCAAGATGCGCGTCCAGATTGACGATCGCCACGCGCTCGTCCGGGAACGCATCCAGCACGCCGCGCCCGTGCGCCCACGCGGTTTCGTGTCCACCGCCGAACACCAGCGTGCGCATGCCGGATTGCTGGCATAAGGTTACCACATCGCTTAACGTCTGCTGAGCGGCTTCAAGCGCCTCGCCTGCAACCTGAACGTTGCCCGCATCCGCAAGGCGTTCATGCCCGGCATGGCTGGCCATATTGGCCAGCGCCGCACGCAGCACATCAGGAGCCTGCGCCGCCCCGGGCCTGCCGCGGTTGCGTTTGACACCCTCATCGCATTCAAAGCCAATCAACGCGATACCTGACGCCTGCGGCGTAAACGGCTCACTCAGATCGATGGTCTGGAAAATACGTTTTGCGTTGCTGGCCTCGGCGCTGTCGTCGCGCCCCTGCCAGACCTGCCCTTGTGCGGGCTGCCACAGCGTCATGATGCTTTCCCCCGAAATACGCGTTGATACAGCGGGTTGCGCCCCGGTTCGTACACCATCTCCACCGGATGCCGCGCGTCCCAGATGATGAAATCGGCCACATAACCGGCTTTAAGCTGCCCGTGGGTTTCTCCGCGCCCAAGCGCCCGCGCCGCATGACGGGTGACACCGGCCCAGGCTTCTTCCGGGGTCAGGCCAAACTGAACACAGGCCATATTCATCGCCAGATGCATGCTGGCAAAGGGGCTGGTGCCGGGGTTGTAATCTGTCGCGACGGCCATCGGGACGCCCTGCTGTCGCAGCTGTTCAACCGGCGGGCGCTGGCGCTCCTGGAGAAAATAGAATGCACCGGGCAGAAGCACCGCCACCGTGCCGCTGTGCGCCATCGCCTGCACACCCTCTTCATCCAGATACTCAATATGATCGGCGGAGAGCCCGTGATAGCGGCTGACCAGCGCCGCACCGCCGAGATTCGAGAGCTGCTCGACATGCCCTTTCACCGGAATGCCCAGCGCCGTGGCCGCCTGAAACAGGCGCTCGGTCTGCGCGGGCGTAAACCCGACGTTCTCACAGAATACATCCACCGCTTCGAACAGCCCTTTTTGCCACAGGTCGGGCATGATGTGCTCGCAGACCAGCGTCAGGTAAGCGTCCGGATCGCCGCGAAACTCCGCCGGTACCGCGTGGGCGGCCAGCAGCGTCGACCCGATCTCAACCGGATTGTCACGGGCAAGCTGGCGCGCCACCTGCAGCATCTTCTCTTCGGCGTCGGCGTTGAGTCCATATCCTGACTTGATTTCAAGAGTTGTCACGCCTTCGCGCATCAAACGCTGCAAGCGCTGTTGGGCCAGTTGCAGTAAGGTCTCCTGCGAGCTGCCGCGTGTGGCCGTGACGGTGGCGTTTATTCCCCCGCCCTGGGCGGCAATCGTCTGGTATGCCATGCCGTTCAGGCGCTGCTCCCACTCCGCCGCGCGGTCGCCGCCAAACACCAGATGGGTGTGGCAGTCGATCAGCCCGGGCGTTACGAGACGCCCTTCAAGATCGATGCAGCCAGGGTGGTCGGCAGGAACATCCTCATCAGGAATGACCGCCAGGAGCGTGTCTTCGCGAACCACCAGCGCGCTGTTGTCGGTAAGGCCATAGGGGGCGGGATGGTCAGGATCCATTGTTGCCAGGCGCGCATTACGCCAAATCACATCGTCAGGATGAATCTGCTGCATGGGGCTTCCGCTTGTCATGGGTTGTATAGACATTTATTTTCATCTGGCGGCGACTGTCAACCGACTTCGAGGAAAATGTTATCTATTTGTGACGACTTACCCGCCTCGCCCGGCGGAAAAATGCAACTTTTACCGTTTTTATCTTCCCGTTTCGCTCAACTTAGTATAAAAAAGCAGGCTATTTCGTCTATCCCGTTAAGACTTGCATACCCAGGAGCTTTACCTTGAACATTTCCAGGATTTCCCGTCTGGCGCTGGCACTCGCATTTGGCGTGACGTTATCCGCATGCAGTTCAACACCACCGGACCAACAGCCTTCTGAGCAGGTTGCGCCGGGAACCGCCTCCCGCCCAATCCTCTCTGCGGATGAAGCGAAAAACTTCAGCCAGGCGCGCTACTTCACGGCAATGGATCCGAATGCCGCCCCCTGGACTCCGTCTTCTATTAACCTGCCTAAGCAGCCCGATTTCGTGGTCGGCCCGGCAGGTGCGCAGGGCGTGACGCACACCTCCATCCAGGCTGCAGTCGATGCGGCGATCACCAAACACAGCGCGTCGCGTCAGTACATCGCGATCATGCCGGGTGAATACGAAGGTACCGTTTACGTACCCGCCGCGCCGGGCAGCGTGACGCTGTATGGTCTGGGCGAAAAAGCCATTGATGTGAAAATTGGTCTGGCGATTGATTCTGAAATCGACACCACCACCTGGCGCCACCTCGTGAACCCTGCCGGAAAATACATGCCGGGTAAACCTGCGTGGTACATGTTTGATAACTGCCAGAGCAAACGCACCGCAACCGTGGGCGTGATGTGCTCCGCCGTTGTCTGGTCTCAGAACAACGGTCTGCAGCTGCAAAACCTGACCATTCAGAACACCCTGGGCGACAGCGTGGATGCGGGCAACCATCAGGCCGTGGCGCTGCGCAGCGATGGCGACAAGGTGCAGATCAACAACGTGAATATTCTGGGCCGTCAGAACACCTTCTTCGTGACCAACAGCGGCGTGCAGAACACCCTGCAGAATAACCGTCTGACGCGCACGCTGGTGACCAATAGCTACGTTGAAGGCGATGTGGATCTGGTGTCCGGTCGCGGTGCGGTGGTCTTCGATAACACCGACTTCCGCGTGGTGAATTCCCGTACCCAGCAGGAAGGCTACGTGTTTGCGCCGGCGACACAGTCCAACCTGTTCTACGGTTTCCTGGCGGTAAACAGCCGTTTCAACGCCTCCGGTGACGGTGTGGCACAGCTGGGCCGCTCTCTGGATGTCGACGCGGCCACCAACGGCCAGGTCGTGATCCGCGACAGCGTGATCGGCGAAGGTTTCAACGTGGCGAAACCCTGGGCCGATGCCGCCATCTCTAAACGTCCCTTCTCCGGCAATACCGGTACCGTGGATGATAAAGGCAACGTGCAGCGCAACCTGAACGACGCAAACTTCAACCGCATGTGGGAATACAACAACCGCGGATTGGGTAGCAAAGTGGTTGCAGAGCCGAAGCAATAAGTCTGATTCCAGACATAAAAAAACCTCGCATTTGCGAGGTTTTTTGTTTTATGCCCGTCAGTGCGCGTTAACGACCACCCACATTGGCCCCTGGCCGACGGCATAGCGCCCTTTTTCTTCCAGCAGTCCCTGCACGCCTTTGATTTCATACACCGCAATATGGTGCGATTTCTGCCCTGCGGCAATCAGGAACCGACCGCTGTGATCGACATTAAAGCCGCGCGGCTGGGTTTCCGTTGGCTGGAAGCCTTCAAGAGAAAGGATGCTGCCGTCTTCGGAGACGCTGAACACGGTGATCAGGCTCGAGGTACGGTCGCAGGTATACAGATGGCGTCCGTCCGGGGTGATGTGTATGTCCGCCGCCCAGCGGGTATCGGCGAAGTCAGACGGCATCATATCCAGCGTCTGTACGCACTCAATCTGACCGTTCGGATCGCTCAGTTCCCACACGTCCACGGAGCTGTTCAGCTCATTCACCACATACGCATACTGCTGGTTCGGGTGGAAGACCATGTGACGCGGGCCCGCGCCCTCAACGGTGGTGACCTCAGCGGGGGTTTGCGCCACCAGGTGACCATCGTCGCTCAGGGTAAACAGGCAGATGCGATCCTGCTTCAGCGCAGGTACCCACAGGGTGCGGTTGTCCGGGGAGATATTGGCCGAGTGGCAACCTTCGAGCCCTTCCACCACGTCCACCGTTTCAACCGGAATGCCGTCCTCAAGACGCGTCACGCTTACGCAGCCGGCGTTATACGAACCGCTGAAGATAAAGTTGCCTTTGCGATCGGTTGAGATGTGTGTAGGGCTTCCCGGCAGCGGTGCTTCGGCGGTATAGGTCAGGGCGCCGTCATCTGGCGAAATGCGGTACGCCAGCACGCGAAACTCCGGGCGCACGCCAACGTAGAGAAAACGTTTATCCGGGCTGACCACCATCGGCTGGACCTGTCCCGGGACATCAACAACCTGCACCAACGTGAGCGAACCTTCGGCATTCAAACTCCAGACGTGGATCTGCTGACTTTCAGGACTGGCGGTATAAACGGTTTGTTTCATGAATACTCCTTTCCTCACTGCGCGTGAAAGTGATTATTTTTAACGGCGAATGCTGAATTGTAGTCCGGAATTTTGCAGCGATCTGCTCTCGGTGTACCATCCCCTGAGACCTTAAATTCAACATTAACCCGGAAGAACAAATGACCTCGCGTGTGATTGCACTGGATTTAGACGGAACACTGCTTACTCCTCAGAAAACCCTGCTCCCCTCTTCTGTCGACGCGCTCAAGCGCGCGCAGGAAGTGGGTTATCAACTCCTGATCGTAACGGGTCGACATCACGTTGCCATCCATCCTTTTTATCAGGCACTGGGCTTAGATACACCTGCAATTTGTTGTAATGGCACTTATTTGTATGATTATCAGGCAAAAAAGGTCCTGGAATCCGATCCGCTTCCCGTCGATAGCGCGCTGCAACTCATTGACCTGCTGGATGAGCACGACGTGCACGGCCTGATGTACGTGGACGAGTCCATGATGTACGAGCGCGCAACCGGCCACGTGATCCGCACCAGCAAGTGGGCTTTGTCGCTGCCGGAAGCGCAGCGCCCGGTCTTCACGCAGGTATCTTCTTTGCGTCAGGCGGCTCAGGAGGTTAACGCAATCTGGAAATTTGCCCTGACGGATGAAGACACCGGAAAACTGAACGCCTTCGCCAGCCGCGTAGAGCAGGCCCTGGGGCTGGAGTGCGAGTGGTCCTGGCATGACCAGGTGGACATTGCGCGTAAAGGCAACAGCAAAGGCAAGCGCCTGACGCAGTACGTCGAATCTCAGGGCGGGTCAATGCAGGACGTGATTGCCTTTGGCGACAACTACAACGACATCAGCATGCTGGAAGCTGCCGGTACGGGCGTGGCGATGGGCAATGCCGATGACGCGGTAAAAGCGCGTGCTAACGTGGTGATTGGGGACAACACCGTCGACAGCATCGCGCAATATATTTATACCCACCTGCTGTAATCAGGTGGTGATCGAGACGCTCTTGATTTGCGCATAGAGCCACAGGCCGGGTTTGATGCCGAGTTCATCCCTGGCCCACGGACTGATCCGCGCCCAGAGCGTCTTGCTGCCCACCTCGAGCTTCACCTCGACCTGCCCGTTATCGTCTAAACACTCTGCCACCTTCGCACGCAAAATATTGCGGATGCTGGTTTGTAGCGGCGGCTGCAGCACTAACGAGACGTCCGAGGCCTGAATACGAATACGCAGCGCAGACTGCAACGGTTTATCGATCCTGTTGACCCAAAGATGCTGGTCACCCAGCGCGAGCGCGGTCATGGCATAGTGCGGATGGTGCTCAAGCACGTTGACCTTGAGAATGCTGCTCTGCTGCTCTTTGGGTAGCCACGGGTGCATCACGCTGCTGCCCCAGACCGCCTCCAGATTGCCAAACGCCTTGACGCTGCCGTTTTCCAGCACCAGCACGTTATCTGCCAGATGCAGGATCTCATCCAGCGAATGGCTGACGTACAGCATCGGAATATTGATTTCGCGCGCCAGACGCTGGAGATACGGCAGCAGTTCACGTTTGCGCGGAATGTCCAGCGAGGCCAGCGGCTCGTCGAGCAGCAGCAGCTCCGGCGCGGTCAGCAATGCACGGCCAATCGCCACGCGCTGTTTCTCCCCGCCTGAAAGCGCCGACGGCAGCCGGTCGAGAAGCGGTTCAATCCCCAGCAGCGCCACCAGCTTATCAAACTGCCCGGACATGCTTTTCGCCATGCCGTAGCGCAGATTACCGCGCACGCTGTAGTGCGGGAACAACCGCGCGTCCTGGAACACGTAGCCGATCCGCCGCTTTTCGGGTGCCAGGTAAATCTTGTTTTCCACGTCATTTAAGACGCGGTTATTCAGCACGATGCGCCCGGACTGCGGGCGCGTCAGGCCGCTAATGGCATTGATGAGCGAGGTTTTCCCGGCGCCCGACACGCCAAAAATGGCGGTGATGCCGCTCGCGGGCAGCGTTTCGTTGAGCGTGAGGCAGTGGCTTCCCAGCGTCTGGGTAAAATGAAGTTCCAGCATGATTATTTCCCCATCCGCTCACGGCTAAGGCGCGCCAGCCACTCAGACACCAGCAGCGACGCCAGCGCCAGCACAATGGCGATAATACACAGCCGCGCCGCCGCGCCTTCCCCGCCAGGGGTTTGAATGAGGGTGTACATCGCCGACGGGAGAGTCCGCGTCTCGCCAGGAATGTTAGAGACAAAGGTAATGGTGGCACCAAATTCGCCCAGCGATCGCGCGAAGGCCAGCACGGTGCCAACGATAATGCCCGGCAGGGTAAGCGGCAGCGTGATGGTGAAAAAGACCCGCCAGCGCCCCGCGCCCAGCGTGCGGGCAGCCTGTTCCAGTTTGATATCAACGCCTTCCAGCGCCAGGCGAATGGCCCTGACCATCAGCGGGAATGACATCACCGCTGCCGCCAGCACGGCACCGCGCCAGCTGAAGGCAAACGTCAGGCCGAACCAGTCGTACAGCCGTTCGCCGATAAAACCGCGTCGCCCCATCGAGATCAGTAGCAAATAGCCAACGACCACGGGCGGTAAAACAAGCGGGAGATGAAGCACGCTGTCGAGCAGGGCTTTGCCTGGGAACCGGCAGCGAACCAGTAGCCAGGCAAAGAAGATCCCGAAGGGTAAACTCAGTACAACTGCCAGGGAGGAGACTTTAAGGCTCAGCAGCACGGCCTGCCATTCAGGATCGGTCAACATCATTCGTGAGTCGTAAATCCGTAACGTTTAAAGATGGCTGACGCTTCCGGCCCCTTCAGGTAATCATAAAAGGCCGTTACCGCCGCATTTTTGTGCCCGTCAACAATCGCAACAGGATATTCCACTTTCTTGTGCGAGTCTTCCGGGAAGGTGCCAACGACTTTTACCCCTTTGCTGGCGACGGCATCAGAGCCGTAGACGATGCCCAGTGGCGCTTCGTTGCGCTCAACCAGCGCCAGCGCGCCGCGGACATCTTCAGCCGGGGCCAGTTTTGGCGAGAGTGACGCCCACGCGCCCAGCTTCTGCAGCGCCTCTTTGGCATAAATCCCGGCCGGGACATGCGCCGGATCGCCAACGGCCAGTCGACCACCGTTCAGCAGGCGTATCCACGGGGTCTCTTTGCTGATATTAATGTCGCCCTGCGCGCTGTCTTTTGGTGCCACTACCACCAGGCTATTGCCCAGCAGCGTTTCGCGGGTGGCGGTATCAACGGATTTTTTCTCTACCGCATAATCCATCCACTTCTGGTCGGCGGAGATAAACAGATCCGCAGGCGCACCCGCTTCTATCTGGCGGGCAAGCGTGGACGACGAGGCAAACGAGGAGACCACATCAACGTTTTTCTCTTTCTTATACGCGGTCGCGATATCCTGCATAGCATTGGTGAGCGATGCAGCCGCAAAAACCGTGATTTTACCCTCGTCAGCCAGCGCGTGTCCGGCCAGAGAAAGCGTCAGCGTTGCCCCTGCGAAAAGGCGTACCCATGTACCTGCCATTTGTAGCTCCTGTGCATTTCGTTATATACATATAAATATAACGATAACCGCAGGGATATCCTAGCGTTAAATCGTACCGATTAATGAGTAAACCCGGCTACTGCAGAAATAACTATCGGCGGAAAGGGGAAAAACTTGAGAGCAAAACGCCCGGGCTGGCCGGGCGTTCTGAGGGGAATTATTGCTGCTTTTTAGGCTGGTCTCTGTGACCGATGTTCGAAAAGACGTTGAACACTTCACCCAGGCCGTAGATGGCACCGAGGATGATAGCCATCACTACTGGTACCATGATCACGGCGAATACCAGACTCTTCAACAACTCTAACATGGTTTTCTCCAGATTGTGTGAACCGCTTTATTCTACCCTGAACGGTAAGAAAAACATCCCCTTTTGTGCGGTGCGCTTTGCGCGCTGCGCCATTTGGGTCACAATACCCTTTTTGCCAGGACATTGTTATGCAGGCCGAAATTCTCCTCACTCTCCGTCTTCAGCAGAAGCTTTTCGCCGATCCACGACGCATCGCCCTGCTTAAACAAATAGAACAGACTGGTTCAATTAGCCAGGGGGCGAAAAACGCAGGCATCAGCTACAAAAGCGCCTGGGACGCCATCAACGAGATGAACACCCTGAGCGAGCAAACGCTGGTTGACCGGGCGACGGGCGGAAAAGGCGGTGGCGGCGCGGTGCTTACCCGCTACGGGCAACGCCTGATCCAGCTTTACGATCTGCTGGCCCAAATCCAGCAGAAAGCGTTTGACGTGCTGAGCGACGACGACAACGTTCCGCTGGACAGCCTGCTGGGAGCTATTTCGCGCTTTTCGCTGCAAACCAGCGCCCGCAATCAGTGGTTCGGCACGGTCACGGCGCGTGATAATTCGCAGGTTCAGCAGCATATTGAGATCCTGCTTGCCGACGGCACCACCCGCCTTAAGGCCGCCATCACCGCGCAAAGCGGCCAGCGCCTGGGGCTGGAAGAAGGCAAAGAGGTGCTGGTGTTACTCAAAGCCCCCTGGGTGAGCATGACCCGCCAGCCGGAGCAGGCTAAAGAGGCGGATAATCAGCTGCAGGGCACCATTAGCCATATTGAACGCGGCGCGGAGCAGTGCGAAGTGCTGATGACGTTGCCCGACGGGCAGATGCTTTGCGCCACGGTCCCCCTGCACGACGCGGCGGATCTGGAGGAAGGTGCTGAAGTCACCGCATATTTCAACGCGGACCGGGTGATTATCGCCACATTATGCTAAGCGCATTGACAATCGTGCCGACAGTGGGTATCCCTGACATATATTGCTGCAAAAAATGGGATAAATCATGTCATCATTGCATATTTCGCAAGGCACGTTTCGTCTTAGCGATACCCGAACGCTGTCGCTTCCTGATTTAACGCTGCGAGCCGGTGAGAGCTGGGCATTTGTCGGCACAAACGGCAGCGGAAAATCGGCTCTTGCCCGCGCGCTGGCCGGAGAGCTTACCCAGCTCAAGGGTGAACGCCGCTGTACCTTTACCCGCCTGACGCGCCTCTCGTTCGAACAGTTGCAAAAGCTGGTCAGCGATGAGTGGCAGCGCAACAACACCGATCTGCTTAGCCCCGGAGAAGAAGATACTGGCCGCACCACGGGGGAGATCATTCAGGATACGGTCAAAGACGACGCGCGCTGCAGGCACCTGGCGGAGCAGTTTGGCATCACAGCCCTTCTCGGGCGCCGCTTTAAATACCTTTCTACCGGCGAGACGCGCAAAACGCTGTTGTGCCAGGCGCTGATGAGCGAGCCGGACCTGCTGATCCTCGACGAGCCGTTTGACGGGCTGGACGTGCAGTCCCGCGCCCAGCTGGCGACCCTGCTGGAGAGGCTCAATCAGCAGGGTTACACGCTCGTGCTGGTGCTGAACCGCTTTGATGAGATCCCGGACTTTGTGCAAAACGCAGGCGTGCTGGCCGACTGTAACCTGACCGAAACCGGTGAGAAATCCACCCTGCTCAAACAGGCGCTGATTGCTCAGCTGGCCCACAGCGAGAAACTGGACGGTATTGCGCTTCCGGAACCGGATACCCTTTCCGCGCGCCACGATTTGGACCCCCACCAGCCGCGCATTGTACTGCGCGACGGTGTGGTGTCGTACGACGATCGCCCTATCCTTAATCATCTGAGCTGGACGGTAAACCCCGGTGAGCACTGGCAGATTGTCGGCCCTAACGGCGCGGGGAAATCCACGCTGTTAAGCCTGATTACCGGCGATCATCCGCAGGGCTACAGTAACGATCTTACGCTGTTTGGCCGCCGTCGCGGCAGCGGCGAAACCATCTGGGATATCAAAAAGCATATTGGCTACGTCAGCAGCAGCCTCCATCTGGATTATCGCGTCAGCACGACGGTGCGCAACGTGATCCTCTCGGGCTTTTTTGACTCCATCGGCATTTATCAGGCGGTGTCGGATAAACAGCACAAGCTGGCGCAGCAGTGGCTGGATATTCTGGGGATGGATAACCGCGTGGCGGATGCCCCTTTTCACAGCCTCTCGTGGGGCCAGCAACGGCTGGCGCTGATCGTTCGCGCGCTGGTAAAACACCCGACGCTGCTGATCCTGGACGAGCCGTTGCAGGGGCTGGACCCGCTCAACCGCCAGCTGATCCGCCGCTTTGTGGATGTGCTGATTAGCGAAGGCGAGACGCAGCTGCTGTTTGTCTCCCACCATGCGGAAGACGCCCCCGCCTGCATCACCCATCGGCTGGAATTTGTGCCAGACGGCGAGTGCTACCGTTACCTTCTCAGCAAGATCGACTGACCCCGGAGGGCGGTGCCCTCCTCTTTTCAGACTACCTGCAGCACTAAATCTATCTCTTTGATCTATAATGCCCTCTGGCCCCCCGAACAGGCGCGTGAAAACCAGTGTAAGCGATTCCACTATTTTATCCCATGTCACACTTTTGTCGTCTCTGTTATGCTATGGTTAATTCATACCATAAGCCCAATGGAGCGAAATATGCGAGTTCTGGTAACAGGTGGTAGCGGTTACATAGGAAGTCATACCTGCGTGCAGCTGCTGCAAAACGGTCATGATGTCATCATCCTCGACAACCTGTGCAATAGTAAGCGCAGCGTGCTGCCTGTGATTGAACGTCTTGGCGGTAAACAACCCACTTTCGTGGAAGGCGACATCCGCAACGAAGCGTTGATGACCGAGATCCTTCACGATCACGCGATTGAAACCGTGATCCACTTCGCTGGCCTGAAAGCAGTTGGCGAATCGGTGGCAAAACCGCTGGAGTATTACGACAACAACGTCAACGGCACGCTGCGGTTAATCTCGGCGATGCGCGCGGCGAACGTTAAAAACTTCATCTTCAGCTCATCCGCGACCGTCTACGGCGATCAGCCCAAAATCCCTTACGTTGAAAGCTTCCCGACCGGCACGCCGCAAAGCCCGTATGGCAAAAGCAAGCTGATGGTCGAGCAGATCCTGACTGATTTACAGAAAGCACAGCCGGAGTGGAGCATTGCGTTGCTGCGCTATTTCAACCCGGTCGGCGCGCATCCATCAGGCGATATGGGCGAAGATCCGCAGGGTATTCCCAATAACCTGATGCCGTACATCGCCCAGGTTGCCGTTGGCCGTCGCGAATCGCTGGCCATTTTTGGCAACGACTATCCAACCGAAGACGGTACCGGCGTGCGCGACTATATCCACGTGATGGACCTGGCCGACGGCCACGTGGCGGCCATGCAGCAGCTGGCTGGCAAAGCGGGTGTGCATATTTATAACCTCGGTGCCGGGGTCGGCAGCAGCGTGCTCGACGTGGTGAATGCCTTCAGCAAAGCCTGCGGGAAGCCGGTGAATTACCACTTTGCTCCACGCCGCGACGGCGACCTTCCCGCTTACTGGGCGGATGCCACCAAAGCCGATAAAGAGCTTAACTGGCGTGTCACCCGCACGCTCGATGAAATGGCACAAGATACCTGGCACTGGCAGTCACGCCACCCGCAAGGCTATCCGGACTAAGGATTTGTCATGACGCAATTCAACCCCGTCGATCACCCGCATCGTCGTTTTAACCCGCTCAGCGGGCAATGGATTTTGGTCTCTCCGCATCGCGCCAAGCGCCCCTGGCAGGGGGCGCAAGAGACGCCTGCAAAACAGACGCTGCCCCAGCACGATCCGGACTGTTTCCTCTGTCCGGGCAATACGCGCGTGACCGGTGACAAAAACCCGGACTATACAGGCACCTTCGTCTTTACCAACGATTTTGCCGCGCTGATGACCGACACGCCGGATGCACCGGAAAGCCACGATCCGCTGATGCGCTGCGAAAGCGCCCGTGGAACCAGCCGCGTGATCTGTTTCTCGCCGGATCACAGCAAAACGCTGCCGGAGCTGAGCGTTGAGGCGCTTAAAGAGGTGGTCAGCACCTGGCAAGCGCAGACGGCAGAGCTGGGCCAAACCTACCCGTGGGTGCAGGTGTTTGAAAATAAAGGCGCGGCCATGGGCTGCTCCAACCCGCATCCGCACGGCCAGGTCTGGGCGAACAGCTTCCTGCCGAATGAAGCCGAGCGCGAAGATCGCCTGCAAAAAGCCTATTTTGCCGAAAACGGCTCGCCGATGCTGGTGGACTATACCCAGCGCGAGCTGGCCGACGGCAGCCGCACCGTGGTCGAAACCGAACACTGGCTGGCGGTAGTGCCCTACTGGGCGGCGTGGCCGTTTGAAACGCTGCTGCTGCCAAAAGCGCACGTTCAGCGCATCACCGATCTCAGCGATGCCCAGCGCGATGACCTTGCGCTGGCGCTGAAGAAGCTGACCAGCCGTTACGACAATCTCTTCCAGTGCTCCTTCCCGTACTCCATGGGCTGGCACGGGGCACCGTTCAACGGTGAAGAGAATGCACACTGGCAGCTGCATGCCCATTTCTATCCGCCGCTGCTGCGTTCCGCGACGGTGCGTAAATTTATGGTGGGCTACGAAATGCTGGCGGAAACCCAGCGCGACCTGACGGCAGAACAAGCGGCAGAGCGTCTGCGTGCCGTGAGCGATGTCCACTACCGCGAATCAGGAGTCGAATAAATGAGTCTGAAAGATAAAACACAGTCCCTGTTTGCTGAAAAATTTGGCTACCCTGCCACCCACGTTATCCAGGCCCCCGGGCGCGTGAACCTTATCGGGGAACATACCGATTATAACGACGGATTTGTTCTGCCCTGCGCCATCGACTACCAGACGGTGATCAGCTGCGCCACACGCGACGACCGCACCGTGCGCGTGATCGCGGCAGACTACGACAATGAGATCGACGAGTTTTCTCTCGATGCCCCTGTCGTGACCCACGACACACAACAGTGGTCGAACTATGTGCGCGGCGTGGTGAAGCATCTGCAGCAGCGTAACAAAAATTTTGGCGGCGCAGATTTAGTCATCAGCGGCAACGTTCCGCAAGGGGCGGGTTTAAGCTCGTCGGCCTCGCTGGAAGTGGCGGTCGGTACCGTGTTCCAGCAGCTTTACCATCTGCCGCTGGACGGGGCGCAAATTGCCCTTAACGGCCAGGAAGCAGAAAACCAGTTTGTGGGCTGTAACTGCGGCATTATGGATCAGCTTATCTCCGCGCTGGGCAAAAAAGAGCATGCCCTGCTGATTGACTGCCGCTCTCTCGGCACCAAAGCCGTACCGCTGCCGAAGGGCGCCGCGGTGGTGATTATTAACAGTAATTTCAAACGCACGCTGGTGGGCAGCGAGTACAACACCCGCCGCGAGCAGTGCGAAACCGGGGCCCGCTTCTTCCAGCAGCCCGCGCTGCGCGATGTCACACTCGACGAGTTCAATAAGGTGGCGCACGAGTTGGACCCGACCGTGGCAAAACGCGTGCGTCACGTCCTGACGGAAAACGCGCGTACCGTTGAAGCCGCCTGCGCGCTCGAAAAAGGTGACCTCAAACGCATGGGTGAGCTGATGGCTGAATCTCACGCCTCCATGCGCGATGATTTCGAAATCACCGTTCCGCAGATCGACACCCTGGTTGAGATTGTTAAAGCGGCTATCGGCGATAACGGTGGCGTGCGCATGACCGGTGGCGGTTTTGGTGGCTGTATCGTGGCGCTAATCCCTGAAGACCTGGTGCCAGTGGTCCAGGACGCCGTGGCGAAGCAGTACGAAGCCAAAACGGGCATCAAAGAGACATTCTATGTCTGTAAAGCCTCACAAGGAGCCGGACAGTGCTAAAAGAGACGCCAAACCTCGCACCGGATGGACTGCCGTATCGCCTGTTAACCCTGCGCAATGAAGCAGGGATGGTGGTGACGCTGATGGACTGGGGCGCTACCCTGCTCTCCGCCCGCGTGCCGATGCCGGATGGCAGCGTGCGCGAAACCCTGCTCGGCTGCGCATCACCGGAACAGTATGTTACCCAGACGGCCTACCTTGGCGCGTCGGTGGGCCGTTATGCCAACCGCATTGCGCAGAGCCGCTTCGAACTCGACGGCGTCGGGTATGCCCTCCTGCCAAGCCAGGGTGACAATCAGCTGCACGGTGGGCCGGAAGGCTTCGATAAACGCCGCTGGAAAATCGTTCAGCAGAACGACGGGGAAGTATTGTTTTCGCTGGATTCGCCCGATGGCGACCAGGGTTTCCCGGGCGCGCTCTCTGCCTCGGCACGCTTTACCCTGACCGACGATAACCGCATTGCCATTGAGTATCGCGCGACGGTGGATCAACCTTGTCCGGTTAATCTCACCAACCATGCCTACTTCAACCTGGACGGTAACACCAGCGACGTGCGCCAGCACAAGCTGCAGATACTGGCCGATGAATACCTGCCGGTAGATGAGATGGGCATCCCGTATCAGGGGCTGAAAGCCGTAAGCGGCAACAGCTTCGATTTCCGCACGGCTAAGCCCATCGGCCAGGATTTCCTGAGCGATGACGACCAGCGTAAGGTGAATGGCTACGACCACGCCTTCCTGCTCCAGGCGAAAGGCGATCTGCGCCAGCCTGGTGCACAACTGTGGTCAACCGATGAGAAACTGCAGATGACGGTCTACACCACCGCCCCGGCCCTGCAGTTTTATTCGGGCAATTACCTCAACGGTACTGCGGCGCGCGAGGGGGATGAATACCGTAACTGGCAGGGCGTGGCGCTGGAAAGTGAATACTTGCCCGACAGCCCTAACCACCCGGAATGGCCGCAGCCCGACTGCGTGCTGCGTCCGGGTGAAGAGTACGTCAGCGTGACGGTTTATCATTTTATCCCTGCCTGAAAATAACCAATACGCCCACCGCAAAGGGTGAGCGTGGGTTCAGAGATTGCGGTAGGTCGCCAGTTGGTAGCCCTGTTCAAGCAGGGCTTGTTTTAACTCAGGTGAGGTGAGAGTTTCCAGCTCTTCGAGCCTGGGCTCGCAGTAGTGGCTCTGGCGAACCACATTATCGACAAAGCCGGGATGACACATCATCTCTAGAGATGTTGCCCCTTCTTCTTTGGCCTTTTGCAGCGCATCGATGAAAAAGGCGATAGTGGCATTTTGCCCATAAAAATCGCCATTAAACCTCTCCGGTCCGCGTACAGGCGCAGGCATAGGGCTGGTGCAGGTGGTCTTGCCGTCCATGCGGATGGGCAACCCCTTTTCGCGACAAAAACGTTCCACCTGCCGCCATACTTGCGGAATAAAATGAACGTGATGGTGGCTGTCAATATGGGTTGGCTGCCGGCCAAACAGGACAATAAAGCGCTCATACTGCGCATGTAGTTCGGCGGCAATGTCTCCATCCTGCAACAGCCCCTGTTCCGCTGTGTCCCATATCCATTTACCGAGCTTCCCTTCCCGCGCAAGCGAAGACATGGCGGTAAGCGGCACGCCGAAACTCAGCACAAAATGCAGTCCGATCCCTAGCCCGGGCAAATCTGCACTCAGGCTGGCCGCGTGTTCAATGGCGTTGGCATTCATCATCGCCGTCGTTGACGTCACGACGCCGTGACGATGCGCTTCAATAATGCCGTAATTAATGGCTGGACTCAGTCCAAAATCATCCGCATTCACAATAACCCGCATTGACATTCGCTTTTCCTTATTGGTGATTAAGCGCGCGCACGGCATCAGCAAACTGCGGCAGATACGCCTGGTGGGCCAGCAGCAGCTCCTTCGCCAGGCATTCCGCGCTGGTGTCTGAGCCAATGAGTGGATTAAGATTCAGCGCCAGTAAAATATCGTTGAAATCACCGTTTAGCGCCGCGCGTGCTGCAGCAATTTCAAAGGCTTTCAGAGTGTGAATTAACCCCAGAACGTTATCATCAAAATGTCTTATTCGCGGATGAGGCGTGGCCCCCTCTTTTCCTAACAGACAGGTCATTTCAACTGCCCACTCTGCTGGAATATTCTCAACGTGACCACGATGTGTAATATTAATATAATGATCGGTCTGTTTATCGTTGTAGATGGCGTTGATCGCTTCACACGCTGCGTCGGAGTAATATGCTCCGCCACGCGCGTCCAGTTCCGGGGGTTTAGTATTAACTTGCGGGCTGCGATAGATATCGAAAAGCTGTTTCTCCAGTTTTTGCACTACCTGCGCACGAACACCACCTTTGTGATACTCGCCCAACTCTATCGCCAGCATCTCTTTTTTCTTAAAGTAATAGAGTAAATAAGAACAGGGGATCAGGTTCAATGCACGAATAAATCCTTCGCTAAATGGCAGGCTATAAATATTTCTGACGGTACTACCACTTATTGTGCCCGATGCGACAAGATCAAGTATTTCAGCAAAGCGCGACTGGCCGTTGACCTGCACCTCTTTAATAAATACCAGATGATTAAGCCCGAACAGATCTATGGAAAGCGTATCTTCCGGCGTGAGCGCCAGGATATCCTGAATGAGCATCTTCATTCCGACCGGCACATTACAGATGCCAATGAATCGTCTAAAGTCAGTGTGTCGAAAGACAGCTTCGGTCACCATCCCTGCCGGATTGGTGAAATTCACGATCCAGGCCTGGGGACAGATCGCCTGCACATCGCGGATAATGTCAAATATAACGGGTATGGTACGTAAGCCTTTGAATAGCCCGCCTGCACCATTTGTCTCCTGCCCCAAAAAACCATGAGACAGCGGAATGCATTCGTCAAGCTCGCGCGCCTTTAACTGGCCCACACGGAACTGCGTGGTGATAAAATCCGCGTTGACCAGCGCCTCCTGCCGATTGAGCGTTTTATAAATCTTAATCGGCAGATTTGCCTTCGCGACCATTCGCTCGCAGAGCGCGTGAATAATATTTAGCTTTTCTTCGCCCTCCGGCACATCCACCAGCCACAGTTCACTGACCGGGAGTTCAGCGAAACGCTTAATAAATCCATCGACTAACTCAGGGGTATAACTGCTACCTCCCCCTATCGTTACGATTTTTAATTTTTTCATCCTGTGTCTCACGTTGAAGAATTTAATTTACCAGTCGCCGCCGATAGTGACCCGGCGTGACGGAGGTTAGCTTCTTAAAATTATTAATAAACATGCCCGGACTGCTGAAACCCGCATCAAAAGCAATATCCGTGACTGAGAAATTTGTGGTTTCCAGTTGCTGTTTTGCGTAATTAATGCAGATTTCGTTTATGAGTTGCCCGGGTGTTTTTTTATAATAGCGATTCGTAGCTCTCGTCAGGTAAGATTGTGTTTTCCCTGAAAGCCGAACCATATTTTCCAGAGCATTCTCTGCAAAAAGAGATTTATTATGCATCTGCCGAATCAGCCGGGTAAGCCATCCAGGAAATTGACTCTCATCTTGTGAATTATCGTAATGGTATAATCGATTAACGATGTAAAAAGTTAAAAGCTTATTGAACTCATCAAATTCACCAGGATGGGTATTCAGCGTTGCGAGCGTGGATTCGATATAGTTTAAAAAATCTGCCGAAACCGAATAACGCTGCGATGCCACGAAACAGGGTGGCAACATGTGCAGATAATACTCCTCAAAATAACATTTGCCGATCCCCATGTTAAGTATCCGGGTCACGCCATAGTCATAATACGTCTGGTGATGGGATCCAATTGGAATAAAGACAAAATCCCCTCTGGACAATTCGACCCTTTTACCATTTATATTCTGGCTGCATAGTCCATTCAAAATAAGCGTAAATTCGTAATAATCATGTTCATGTAAGCCACTCATACTTTCTGTTTTATCAAGAATGAAAAAATAGAAATCCTTTCCCTTCAAAAACTGGCTTTCATGTACGGTATGGAATTCCATGACCGACCCTCTTCAAAATTTTAACGCATTCGCGATCTCTTCTTCGCTCTCTTCTTCTTCGATAATGCCTTGCGCTTTATTGGCAATGACGACAAACGGCAGATAGATCAGCGTAGCGACGGTAAGGTTTACGAGGGCGAGGATGAACGCGGGTACGCTACCGTTGCTATTAAAGAAGGCCCCAAGTCCCGGTGGCATAGTCCATGGCGCGAAGTTTGTTGAAGGTGGAATAATATTCAGCGACCAGGCTACCAGAGCCAATCCGGCGAGGATCGGTTGAATAATAACAAAGGGGATCATCAATACCGGGTTCATAATAATGGGCAGGCCAAATAAAATGGGCTCATTAATATTGAATAGCCCAGAGGGCAACGCCATTTTTGCTACCTGACGATAGTCCGCGCGACGGGAGGCAATGAAAATTGCAATAATCAGGCCAAGGGTTGCGCCTGTCCCGCCCAGGTATACGTAGGATTCAAGCATGGGTCCAGTCCAGAAGTGGAATGTTTTCCCCGCCGCCAACGCCGCCTCAACGGATCCATATTCCGTGTACGTCGCCATATTTTCCAGCCCCCATGGGCCAAGAATACCGCTATTTAAAGCAGTGAGCGCCAGTCCTCCATGGACGCCAAAGAACCATAATAAGGCGTTAAAAATAACATACACCCAGCCCACAACCGCACCAAGCGACGCCAACGGACTGGAGATGGAATTCATTATTACCTGGTGAAAATGGATGCCTGCCAGAGAAAGCCCCCAGGAGGTCAGCCCTGCAAGAAATAGAATAATAAAGCACGGGATCAGCGCCGTAAATGAACGAGACACAGACTCCGGCACACTGTCAGGCAGAACCACTACCCACTTTCGCCGGATAATAAAGGTGAACGCCTCGGCCACCGCCAGACCAATAATCATACCTGAGATAATATTGGCCCCGCCCAGCCAGTTGGCGCCAATGGCATTTATTTCCCCTATTTTGAATGGCGTGACGGTCATAAAAGTGGCAATAGATAATAATCCTGCGGCAAGCGGGTCGACCTTGCGCTCCTCTGCCAGCGCCATGCCGATAAAAAAAGGCGTCATCAAGGACATGATCCCTAACGTACCGTTATAAACGCTGTTACCTGTAGCTTTTAAATCATTGAGTGTACTTAACGCTGCGGTATCCAGATGGATACCCATTGAGTAGAAAAATGACCCCTCTTCAAAGTTAAGCAATACATTATTAATCAGAACAAATATTGCCCCGACCAGGGTTAAAGGCATTAAGCGAATGAAGCCGTTTTTTATCGCATTTACGTGCACTTGTTTTCCCAGTGTGATTGCCACAGGCAAAATCACGCGCTCCAGCGAGCCGACAAAACCAGCCATAATAGATATCCTCACATTTTTGATGGGGAATTTACCCTGCGTGCATCCCTAAAAAAGCGTTGCTCTTACATCATCAGAATGGTGTTTAGCATAACTGAGCGGCCTGCTAGCCGATAACGGATGAGTAACGCGAATGATGGCTGATTGACCTGAGAGATTGATGTTTTTCACAAATCGTATAATTTTTGCGGCGCACCTTTTTCTGCTGGCAGCAATTTTCGACAAAGGCTCAACGTCCTAACAATCCCAGGCAACGACTCGTTTACAAGTGTCTTACATAGAGCAGAGATTTTCGCTATTGTATTGCATAAGCGTTGCTGCTGGCACAGCCACAGCAATATAATGAGAATCTTTATCATTCAATAAAGCTTATGAGGAGTAAGAGATGGCTATAACTAAGCTGGTCCTGGTACGCCACGGCGAAAGCCAGTGGAACAACGAAAACCGCTTCACCGGTTGGTACGACGTTGATCTGTCCGAGAAAGGCGTAAGCGAAGCAAAAGCAGCAGGTAAACTGCTGAAGGAAGAAGGCTTCAGCTTTGATTTTGCTTACACCTCTGTGCTGAAACGTGCCATCCATACCCTGTGGAACGTGCTGGACGAACTGGATCAGGCCTGGCTGCCAGTTGAGAAATCCTGGAAACTGAACGAACGTCACTACGGTGCGCTGCAGGGCCTGAACAAAGCGGAAACCGCTGAAAAATACGGTGACGAGCAGGTTAAGCAGTGGCGTCGCGGTTTCGCGGTCACGCCACCAGAGCTGAGCAAAGATGACGAGCGCTACCCGGGCCATGACCCACGCTACGCAAAACTGACCGATGCAGAACTGCCGCAGACTGAAAGCCTGGCGCTGACCATCGATCGCGTTGTGCCTTACTGGAACGAAACCATCCTGCCACGCCTGAAAAGCGGCGAGCGCGTGATCATCGCCGCTCACGGTAACTCCCTGCGTGCGCTGGTAAAATACCTGGACGATATGGGTGAAGATGAGATCCTCGAACTGAATATCCCAACGGGCGTACCGCTGGTGTATGAATTCGATGAAAACTTCAAACCTGTCAAACACTACTATCTGGGCAACGCTGACGAGATCGCGGCAAAAGCGGCGGCCGTAGCGAACCAGGGTAAAGCGAAGTAAGTTTCGCAAGCCATAAAAAAAGCGTGGAGCAATCCACGCTTTTTTATTTGCCCTGAATGGCTCAGCCGCGGCGGGCTTTTACCGCATTCGCCAGCTGGCGCAGAAGCGCGTCGGTGTCTTCCCAGCCAATGCAGGCATCCGTTACGCTCTTGCCGTAAACCAGCGGCTCGCTGCCTTCCAGGTTCTGATTACCTTCGACCAGATGGCTCTCAATCATCACCCCAATCACCGCGTGTTCACCGTTGGCAATCTGCTGACAAACGTCGGCCCCGACGTCCATCTGCTTTTTAAACTGCTTGCTGGAGTTGGCGTGGCTGAAATCGATCATTACCTGCGGTGCCAGGCCGGCTTTTTCCAGACCGGCTTTCACCTCTGCCACGTGTTTTGCACTGTAGTTCGGCTCTTTACCGCCGCGCAGAATGATATGGCAGTCACCGTTACCGCTGGTGTTCACGATGGCGGAGTGGCCCCATTTGGTCACTGACAGGAAACAGTGTGGCGCACCCGCTGCGTTGATGGCGTCGATAGCCACTTTGATGGTGCCGTCGGTGCCATTTTTAAACCCAACCGGGCAAGAGAGGCCAGAGGCCAGCTCGCGGTGAACCTGAGATTCGGTGGTACGCGCGCCAATTGCGCCCCAGCTCATCAGGTCCGCCAGGTATTGTGGCGTAATCATATCGAGGAATTCGCCGGCAGCGGGCAGACCGCTGTCGTTGATCTCCAGCAGCAGCTTACGGGCAATGCGAAGGCCGTCGTTAATCTGGAAGCTGTTGTCCATATGCGGATCGTTAATCAGCCCTTTCCAGCCCACGGTGGTGCGGGGTTTTTCAAAGTAGACGCGCATGACGATTTCCAGCTCGTCCTTCAGCTCTTCACGCAAAGTTTTCAAGCGTGCGGCATACTCTTTGGCGGCTGCTGGATCGTGAATAGAGCACGGACCAATCACCACTAACAGACGATCGTCATTACCTTTCAGAATCTTGTGGATCGCTTTGCGCGCATGGGACACCGTGTTGGCGGCATTCTCCGTGGCGGGGAATTTTTCAAGGAGTGCTACAGGCGGTAATAACTCATTGATCTCTTTAATGCGTAAATCGTCGTTCTGATAGTTCATCTCTTTTCCAGCTCTGCCATATCTTTTGTAAGGAATGCAATCCTTTCAATCTATCTCGTCGACCGGGAAGTGTAAACGGGCTTTTACACTTCAGGCAGATAATTCCTGGAATGAGCCAAAAAAACGCCACAAAATAGCGAAAAATGAGATCTGACCTAAACTTTTTAATTGTAACAACTAAATTTGTTTGCTTAAACGCGATTCCATATCGCCATAAGTTCGGTTAGTGGAATCTTTCGCCACACAACGTGATGCACAAGTTGGAAATGTTATTCAGCATAACGACCAAAAACAGGAGCAACATCATGAAAATGACGAAACTGGCTACACTTTTCCTGACGGCTACTCTCTCAATGGCTAGCGCCAGCGCCCTTGCGGCCGAGACGGGCTCATCTGACAGCAACGGCGATGCAAACGCAGCCGCCGCGGCAGGCCAGGTTGCCCCGGACGCTAAGCAAAATATCGCCCCTAACAACGTTGATAACAGCAATATCAACACCGGCAACACGAATACCAATACCACTGGCACGACCGACGGTACCATGCAGCATCAAAACGGCACCATGTCTCACGACGGCATGACCAAAGATGAAGTGCATAAAAACTCAATGTGTAAAGACGGCAAATGTCCAGACCCGAATGACAAAGTGGGTAGCGACGCTAACACCAAAACTGACGGTACAACTCAGTAACATTGAGTAAACGCAAATATGAAAGGAGAGCTTCGGCTCTCCTTTCTTTTTTGTGCAAAATATTAAAAAATCGACGCTTACTTATCCCAACGTATCAGGAACGATCCCATGGCGCACTCCCATTCCCATACCGCCGGTGACGATAACGCTAAACGGCTGTTGCTGGCTTTTGGCGTCACCGCGACGTTTATGGTCATTGAAGTTATTGGCGGGCTGGTTTCCGGTTCCCTGGCGCTGCTGGCCGATGCCGGGCATATGCTCACCGACGCTGCCGCCCTGCTCTTTGCCCTGCTGGCCGTTCATTTTGCCCGCCGCCCTGCCAACGCGCGCCATACGTTTGGCTGGCTCAGGCTGACCACCCTTGCTGCGTTTGTGAATGCCATTGCGCTGGTGGTGATTACCATCCTGATTGTCTGGGAGGCGTTCCAGCGCTTCAGACACCCGCAGCCCGTCGCGGGCGCGACTATGATGGTCATCGCGATTGCCGGTTTGCTGGCGAATCTTCTGGCATTCTGGATTTTGCATCGGGGCAGCAGCGAAAAGAACCTTAACGTACGCGCCGCGGCGCTGCACGTGCTGGGCGATTTGCTTGGCTCTGTGGGTGCCATCGTGGCGGCGCTGATTATCATGGGCACAGGGTGGACGCCAATCGACCCGATACTTTCCGTTCTGGTGTCATGCCTGGTCCTGCGCAGCGCCTGGCAGCTGTTGAAAGAGAGCGTGAACGAGTTGCTGGAAGGCGCGCCGACATCGCTGGACATCGGCGAGCTTAAGCGCAACCTGAGCCGCTCAATACCCGAAGTGCGTAACGTTCACCATGTTCACGTCTGGCTGGTGGGCGAGAAACCGATCATGACGCTGCATGTTCAGGTGATCCCCCCTCATGATCATGATGCTTTGCTAGGGCGTATTCAGCACTTTCTGGAGCATCATTACGACATCGCACACGCCACCATTCAGATGGAGTATCAGCCGTGTAGCGGACCAGACTGCGACCTGAATGAGGCGCAGCCTGGCCATTCACACCATCATCACCATTAATGCGACAGCGCGCGGGAGCCTCGCTCGCGCGCGCTCTTGATCCACATCCGGCTGCCGTTCAGCGCGATGAACGTCAGGAGCAGATACTCCAGCGACATCGCGTAGACACCCTGCAACGCAAAGATCACCACGCTTATTACGTTGATAATGACCCACAGGAGCCAGTTTTCAACATATTTCCGGGTCATCAGGACCATGGCTGCAATCGACAAGACCATCATGCAGGAATCCCAGAACGGAAAGGCATCCGGCTGAAGCGCTGGCATGGTGACGTTCAACCCGAGGCCAGACATTGCGGAAACCGCCACACGGGTCAGGAAGGCGAATACCGGGTTGATATAGATCGTCATTAAACCAATCGCCACTACGCAGGCCACAAGCCAGGCAATCGCTTTTGGCAAGGGTAGCCAGCGGATTTGCAGCTCCGCCTCCTGTTGGCTGTTCTGACGCGACCAGGCGTACCAGCCGTAAATATTCGCCACGAAAAAGAACAGCTGTAAAAGCAGGCTGGCATAAAGCTGGATCTGGAAGAAAATAATTGCAAAGAGCGTGACGTTTATTAGCCCAAAAGCGTAGTTAACAATCTTCTCAAGGCTTGCCAGCCAGATGCAAAGCAATCCCGCCAGCGTGCCAACGGCTTCAATCCATGACAGGTCATAGCCACCCGCACCAATCGGTATATGAACCAGGATGTTCTGTGTGCTAAAAAAATCCATCTTTTCCCCGAGACGTAATGAATTAAGTTCGTAGTGTAGCCGCAAAATCCAGCATGCGGTTAAGCGGAATTAATGCGCCCTGACGCAACGCGGGGTCAACGTGGATTTCATGCGCAGCCCCCCCGTTTTCCAGCCCTTCGGCAATGGCCTTCAGGCCGTTCATCGCCATCCATGGACAATGGGCGCAGCTGCGGCAGGTCGCTCCTTCCCCGGCGGTTGGAGCTTCGAGCAGCTCCTTGTCAGGCACGGCCTGCTGCATTTTGTAGAAGATGCCGCGATCGGTCGCCACTATAAGCTGCTTATGCGGCAGGGTTTTCGCAGCGTTAATCAGCTGGCTGGTTGAACCGACGGCATCGGCGAGGTCCACAATGGATTGTGGCGACTCCGGATGCACCAGAATAGCCGCTTCGGGATAGAGGCCCTTCATCCGCATCAGCGCCTGTGTTTTGAATTCGTCATGAACAATACAGGCCCCCTGCCAGCAGAGGATATCCGCGCCGGTTTGTTTCTGAACATAGTGTCCAAGATGGCGATCGGGTGCCCAGATGATCTTCTCACCGAGGCTGTCGAGATGCTCAATCAGCTCAACGGCAATGCTTGAAGTCACGACCCAGTCGGCACGCGCTTTAACCGCTGCGGAGGTATTGGCGTACACCACCACGGTCCGGTCCGGATGCGCGTCGCAGAAGGCTGTGAACGCATCGACAGGACAGCCGAGGTCGAGGGAGCATTCGGCATTCAGGGTGGGCATCAGGATGGTTTTTTCAGGGCTTAAGATTTTTGCCGTTTCGCCCATAAAACGCACGCCAGCCACCAGCAGCGTAGAAGCAGGATGCTTCGCGCCAAAACGTGCCATTTCCAGGGAATCAGAGATACAGCCGCCCGTCTCTTCCGCCAGCTGCTGGATTTCCGGGTCGGTGTAGTAATGCGCCACCATCACCGCGTCGCGCGCTTTAAGAAGACCTTTGATCTTCTCGCGGTAAAACTGTTTTTCGTCCCGGCTCAGCGGAGCGGGCTTTGGCGGGAAGGGATAGATTGCGGCTTCTGGATCAAACATCACGCTCATTATGGCTTCTCGTTTTACTGGCTTAACAATATTGCCCTTGTTTTGCAGGAGAGAGCAAAATGAGCGGCAATGTGTTTTATATACTAAACAAGATAGCGAATGTGCGAAGAAAAGTCATCGGAAATAGATGCGTGCAGCATTTGTCGGGTGGCGGCTTCGCCTTACCCGACCTACAGGGATAACTCTTCGGGAATTGCAGAAAGCAAAAAAGCGCCTTTAGGGCGCTTTTTTACATTGGTGGGTCGTGCAGGATGACTCGCTTCGCTCGCCCTTCGGGCCGTCGCCGTAAACGGCTCCGGTGCCTCACTGCGTTCGGCTCAAACCTGCTGCAGGTTCGAATCATACAAATCGCAGAAAGCAAAAAAGCGCCTTTAGGGCGCTTTTTTACATTGGTGGGTCGTGCAGGATTCGAACCTGCGACCAATTGATTAAAAGTCAACTGCTCTACCAACTGAGCTAACGACCCCTTGCGGGATTTACTGCTTTGTCTTCGAAGTGGTGGGTCGTGCAGGATTCGAACCTGCGACCAATTGATTAAAAGTCAACTGCTCTACCAACTGAGCTAACGACCCGAGTGGTGCTGACTTCGAAGATTTTACTCGGTACCAATCAAAAGATTGGTGGGTCGTGCAGGATGACTCGGCTTCGCCTCGCCCTTCGGGCCGCTGCTAAAGCAACGTTATCCTTCACGTTTAATATCTGAGTAAGACATTAAATTGGTGGGTCGTGCAGGATTCGAACCTGCGACCAATTGATTAAAAGTCAACTGCTCTACCAACTGAGCTAACGACCCGAGTGGTGGGTGATGACGGGCTCGAACCGCCGACCCCCTCCGTGTAAAGGAGATGCTCTACCAACTGAGCTAATCACCCACTCTGAACTACCGGAACTGCTTTAAGTGGTGGGTCGTGCAGGATTCGAACCTGCGACCAATTGATTAAAAGTCAACTGCTCTACCAACTGAGCTAACGACCCACTTTTGCGCTGCTTTCACGTTGTTTGATATCCCGTGGCAACGGCGGCATATATTACTGGTTTAAGATTTCTGCGCAACAAAAATTTCGATGAAGATCACTTAACTGCTTAGTAATCATGCTGCACGACCAGAAATAACACGATTTCTGGTCATGCGTTAATCATCCCATCGAATTCAGACGTTTTTGCGCCTGTTTGGCACCTTCGGTGCCCGGGAATTTTGCAACCACCTGCTGATAAACCGCTTTGGCCTTCGCAGTGTCGCCTTTGTCCTGCATGATTACGCCGACTTTAAACATCGCATCCGGCGCTTTAGGCGATTTCGGGTAATTTTTCACTACAGAGGCAAAATAAAACGCCGCATCGTCTTTTTTACCCTTGTTGTAATTCAACTGTCCCAGCCAGTAATTGGCGTTTGGCTGGTAAGTGGAATCAGGGTACTTCTTAACGAAGTTCTGAAACGCCACGATAGCGTCGTCCTGCCGCGATTTGTCCTGTACCAGGGCAATGGCCGCGTTGTAGTCCGTATTCGCGTCACCGCTCTGTACAGGCGCGCCTGTTGAGGCTGAAGCGTCCGGAGCAGGCGTCGTCGTGGCAGCAGCGCTCTGGTCACCTGTCGCAGGCTGTGCTGCTGCACCGCCGCTGCTCAGGCTATCCATTTGCTGCAGGATTTGCTTCTGACGTTCCACAACCTGATTAAGCTGATACTGACTTTCCTGGATCTGACCACGCAGGGAATCAATATCGTTTTGGTTATCGGAAAGCTGCTGCTGGAGTTGCGTTAAAAGCTGGCTGTGAGCGTTAGAGATACGCTCAAGTTGGGTGACCCGGTCTTCTACCGAGCCTGAGCCGACACTACTGATTGGTGCCTGAGCAAAAGCGGCCCAGGGGGCCGCTATTCCAACCAGTAACGACAGACTCAACAGTTGATGTCTGAAGTTACTGCTCATGCAATTCTCTTAGTAAACCAGTACGGCACGACGGTTTTTGGCGTAAGCCGCTTCGTCATGACCCAGTACTGCAGGTTTTTCTTTACCGTAAGAAACGATGGAGATCTGGTCAGCAGAAACGCCTTTACCCTGCAGGTACATTTTAACGGCGTTAGCACGACGCTCACCCAGGGAGATGTTGTATTCTGGCGTACCACGTTCGTCCGCATGACCTTCTACGGTGACTTTGTAAGACGGGTTGCTACGCAGGAAGTTAGCGTGAGCATCCAGCATCGCAGCGAAGTCAGAACGGATGTCGTATTTATCCAGATCGAAGTAAACGATGTTGTTCTGCT